>Ga0126342_10000586_pt1:35000-40000 | contig 41747 bp, 36 predicted proteins | sample Cyp1metagenome_FD_92528 | JGI IMG/M metagenome (GOLD analysis project Ga0126342, IMG submission 92528) | Coral microbial communities from Lord Howe Island, Old Settlement Bay, Australia - Cyphastrea 1 metagenome | ecosystem: Host-associated > Invertebrates > Cnidaria > Coral ...
TTCGTACATTTGAGGTTTGGTCAAGTCTTCAAGTGCCAACACCTCTGAACACCTCACCTGCTTCTGCGCTTCAATCCACTTCTTTCGTTGTTCTGCTAGCACCACCGTGGTCTTCGTTTCCATGGGCACTCTGATGTGTGAGACGCCCAACTGCTGGGATCAACCAATATGGTTCTGCGAGCCAAAACTGCAGAGCAGACAAGATCTGCAAATATGCAGACATTCTCCGATGCCAGGCCTTGATTCCTCAACGGCCCAGCTTCGGTCAGAACAGCAGTGGATCTCGGCCCTCCCCGCTCCAACGATCCCCCTGAATTACACCTGGGCGCAGCATCCATGGCTGAAGTCCAATGCGGGGAATACCTGCAATTCGACATTGGAGACACGAAATCGTTAGCTACACAATGCTCGATGCTCCCCAAGCTTCTGCACCCACTGCTTCAAACATATACATGTGATACACGTGATGACCCCATGGAAAGCCATTATGCCTATGTGTGCATGTATTAAATATATATATATATATGTGTGTGTATAGGCATATACGGCCAATGACAAAGAGAGCGAAGAAAAAAAAACAACTATTTCAGTACGATTGTACTTTATCTCCTTTTGGGGTTTCTATGTGAAAACGTATATATATATATATACATGGATATGTATGATCATACATACATATACGACCATATACGTACACACACATATGTATGTATGTATGTATGTATGTATGTATGTATGTCTGTCTGTCTGTCTGTCTGTCTGTCTGTCTGTCTGTATGTATGTATGTATGTATGTATGTTTGTATGTATGTATGCATGCATGCATGCATGCATGTATGTATGTATGTATGTTTTTATTTATTCATTGAATTATTTATTTATCTATTCATTTATTTATCTATTTATCCAAATAACGTGAAATGCAATCGCAAGCTGCCAGAGCCTCCATTTATACGGATCTAGGGTCGCCAAACAGCGCGGTTCACCAAATCTTTGGTGAGACTTTGCCAACCATCATTTTCATTGTCACACGGGCTCAAACCAAGCTTTAAAAAAACAAAAACCCGCAACAGAATTTGGCTTCACTGATCAGCGACTCATCATTTGCAGACCTGGCTTCAACATCCCAACATCACAACTTCAGCCCGGCTTCACGTCCTTTTTTACGCACCAAGTGTCGCCCACACTTCTCCAACCACAAGGCTTCCCTTCTTGTGTCGGTGCGCAGCTCGGGTGATGGACGACAACAGCTCCAGACCTCCAGATGAACAGAAATTTCAGCGGTCAAAACCTGCAGTGTCCTTTCTTTGTTTCACGTCAACCGCAGGGAATAAACCATAGGACCACAGTTTATCAAGGGGGTACCCTCTACGATAATGTGATACATAAATGGTATCCGCCGAATTTTCAACAGCCTCGGGGGTTTAATCCAAGGTTGACATGAATGGTTAGTTGATAGGGGTTCCCAGGCCTGGGTAAATACATAATACATCATAATACCCCATACACAGGGCAAAGTAATCCCTTAAAATATCGAATAATCATCCGCGTGTTCATGTTGGCCGAGTCCCTACTGTTGTGATGACAATAGCTGTGATAAAAAATGACTACGGGTTCTGTTTATTCTGGAAAGTCCAAGGGGATTGAGAAGAGTCTATAAGCATGGATTGAGGAGTTTGACTGTGGATTCAGTTGCATCAAGAATACAGATCAATGATGGATCCACAGTTGGCCAAAAAAACATCAAACTATGGTTTGGGGTGTGTTTTTTCTGCATCATGAAATTCCAACCATCCAATGTTGCCATATGTTGCCAACCCCCTAGGCTGCCTAAGCGGGGTACCATTAAGTAGCAAATCATAACTTTTTGGTGTTGGCCCCCGGAGTTGACATTCAACAAGTCTGCAATGGACAAAATTGATACATAGATTTAAAAAAAAAACATGAAATCGCATCGTTATCGAATTCATAGTGCAAGATATAGTTCTACCTCGCAATATGGAATAAACCATGAAGAATCATGGGTAAAACATCTAATTATATCCCAATAATGTTAGTAGAGCAATGCCATAAACCTTTCGTGTATTATGATGGTTAATATCACTCCTTTTTTGCCATAAACCATTCAATTATGCGGGGGCGGTGAATCCTATTGCTTCACTAACATTAGCAATTATCAACATTACGTGAACAAACAGGTCATCACATTAAACTAACATTGCGGCAAGACCCTGGGGTTTGCCCGGACTCGCAACGAGCGTCCGGGAAAACCAAGATAACGATGACGATGACGATGATGATGAGGATGACGATGACGATGACGATGATGATGATGATGATGATAATGATGATGATGATGATGAGGATGAGGATGAGGATGAGGAGGAGGAGGATGATGATAACGATGATGATCACGATGATGATCACGATGATGATCACGATGATGATGACTTTGATGCCTTCTTGAAACCCTTATGACTGTATGGTAAATTGTTCCATGGGGCCGGTGGGATTTTGATATCTTCTTGAAACCCTAAAAGAAACCCTAATGACTGTATGGTTAATTGTTCCATGGGGCCGGGGGATTTTGATATCTTCTTGAAACCCTATATAAAAGAAACCCTAATAACTGTATGGTTAATGCATGTTAATTCCATATATGATATGTAGAAGCGACATGTTCTGGTTACAGTATATGATATGTAGAAGCAACATGTTTTGGTTAACACCCAAGCAAAATAATTGAACATAAAAATCCTTCCCGTTGTTTGACGTCGTACAGAATTCCCTGGTATTTCCGCTATTCTGGGCTTGGGCAACCTCGGGGTCTGTGTGTGTAACATGAGCACCACCATTACTAACATTGGCATCAACATTGTTAACATTACCCTCTGGTCAATTAACATGGCAAGCCTGCCAGGGGCTGAAATTGTCAACTACATGAAAACATGATGATTCACTCTAATTATCAGTCAATTTTTGGCATCATTACTAACATTAGATCACGTTAGTGTCGCAGTATCGCCAATACTAACATTGGTATCACCATTGCTAACATTAGTATTGCAATAAGTATCCAGGGGGTGACGTATTCATATTTATTCACCATTTTCCCAATTAGCCATTCATCATCTATAAAGCATCTATCATGGTGATAATACTAATTGATTTAATTCTTCATCGGATCTAATCATCTTTTGGTGTATCATTATTCTTCATCTATCTTCATCTGACATCTATCTTCAGATTATCTTCATCTATAATTATGATGATCTAAACCCTAAGATTACTAACGATAAGCCCTCTGATACCAGATCATTAGATGAAATATATCTATATTGATATATAACTGATATCATTATATTAATTAGGGGGGTACTCCTCCAATAGTCATTTCATCTGATACTTATTTATGGTGCCCTCCCAATTAAACAGCCGGGCTAGGGGTTTAAATTCATCCAGGGTTGACATGAAAAAAATGGCCGATGACATCCAGCCTCAGATCTGCCAAGGTACCAATCTCTGAGGCCACATCCAGGCGTGCCCCATCGGCGCCCCGCTGGAGCCATTTGGCCAAAGCCGAGTCCTGCAGCCAAGCCCTGGGGATGGAGATGATGAAAATCATGCTGAGTTAACCCACAAAAATGCTGATTTCACCAGCAGACATGGTCATTTAATCAAACACAAAATGTTTTTTTTGACCATCAAACACGTGGATTTCACCAAACCAACAAAAGTGTGCACAAATATAGGGTTCGCCCAAATGTTGATTTAATCAATCCACAAAAAATTGTCTTTAAGTAGCTTGATGATATTTACCAACCACAATCATCGGAGAGTGAAAGGGGAGAAAAACATATTTGACGGGTAAACATGTCATTTTCACTCTCCAACATCACCAAGTTGCAATTTCACCAATATTTTTCATGGGTTTAGCTAGATATCTGGGGATATGAGGGTACAACAGGGGTGTCCAAACCATAGGATGGGGATATCATGGGACGACCGATATTTGATGCAACTGAGCCAATCTTAGTCTAGGTATACACCAACTTACCAAACCCACGGCAAAAAAACACCACCTTGAATGAGGTGGCCATGTTGTTGCTAGCTTTTGGTGAAAACCGGACCATATTTTTACTGTTTTTTGTTGATGCACTTGCGAAGCATTTTGATGTTATGGGTGGGGTGGGGTGGGGGGTGGGGGCGTATGAACCTTCATGTAGACTCTAAGCAGAAACGAATGCGTTTGTGGAAAAGATGTTAGATGTTCCGTATGGGATATGGCTGGAGGTAGGACAGATGTTACATGTTACATTAAGTTGTTTGTGTTGACCGAGTAAAGATGTTACATGCTACGTCATGGGATATGGCTGGAATTAGGACAGGGGTGCAGCAGTGGCATTGGCGGCGGGTCCAGAAGAAACACTCATGTCAGGCTACTGGCCGACAGTTGCACAAAGAAGCCTTTGGATGAAAACGCCCCGAGAAAAAAAAACACGTTGATAAGCAAAGCATGCATATATGAAAACAAAATGGCCCAAAACCCAGGTTTTAGACACCTGGGGAAAAGGAATTTGATCAAATTCCTTGTAGATAGGAAGTTGCAATTCGCATGGCCCTGCCAATACAAAATACACATTTGATTGTAAATTAAGGTCCGAATAACCCCCCGGACGGATGTTTTTGGATGTTTTTTGTGCCTATTTGATAGTTGATTGTGTTCTCCATGGTTTGCCGATGTTGCTAAAGTTTTGTCAAGGCTTTGCGACTAAAACATGATACAAGCTTGCCAGGCAATGAGGGGAAAAACGCAAAGCATTGAATGAAGAAACATGACTGAAAGAACATAAAGATTAAGAGCCCATATACCCTCTTGACAATCCCACATCGTAAGATCACCATGGGTCACCAAGAAATCCAGTTGGCAAAGTCGAAGGCGCATAAGTGCAGGATTACCATGTACCAGTATAATCATAATCGTATCATATCTCTCTCTCC
>Ga0126342_10000587_pt1:0-5000 | contig 41740 bp, 43 predicted proteins | sample Cyp1metagenome_FD_92528 | JGI IMG/M metagenome (GOLD analysis project Ga0126342, IMG submission 92528) | Coral microbial communities from Lord Howe Island, Old Settlement Bay, Australia - Cyphastrea 1 metagenome | ecosystem: Host-associated > Invertebrates > Cnidaria > Coral ...
ACGGAAAAACAGAAGGTTTCGTGCTCCGGCTTCCTCTCCAAAATAAAGCCCATGCAACATTCATGCAGCCATCACAATGCGTTTCGCAGCATCCCGTCGCAAACCTGCACGTATCTACGCACATTTTGTCTCTTACTTAGTTCAATTCTCCTGGCATCCTCTCCTTGATTTCTATGCTGTTTCTATGGGATTTCTGTTGGATTCCTGGGATTTCCATGTTGTTTCTATGATATTTCTATGGGATTACTATGGGTTTTTGAAAGGGATGTCGATGGTATTTCTGTGGGATTCCTATGGGGTTCAAAAGAATGTCTGTGGGATTTCCATTGGATTTCTATCATGTTTCTATGGGATTTCTATGATATTTCTTGTGGATTTCCATGATATTTCTATGGGGGTACTACGGGATTTCTATTGGATTCCTGTGGGATTTCTATGGGATTTCCATGGTGGTTCTTTCGAACTTCTCTGGGATTTCAAAGGGATGCCCATGGGATTTCAATTGAGTTTCTATCAGATTTCTAAAGGATTTCCATGGTATTTCGATGATGTTTCTATGGGATTTCTATGACATTCCTATGGGATTTCCATGATATTTCTATTGGATTTCTATGACAGTCCTATGGGATTACTATGGGATTTCTATGGGATTCCTATGGCATTCCTATGGGAGTTTCATGATGTTTCTATGATATTTCTATGGAATTACTATGGGATATGACTCTGTAAATCAACTTCTGACCGTGGCACATAGCCGAGGTCCCGGACTTCCGGGACTTCTAAGGGAATTCTATGGGAATTATATGAGATTCTGATGGGGTGTCTTTCTGGTTCCTATGCTATTTCTATGTTAACTATCTTTCTATGGGATTTCTGTGGGAATCCTATGGAATTTCCATGATATTTCTATGATATTTCTCTATGATATTTCTATGGGATTACTATGGGATTTCAATGGAAAGTAAATTGAAATCAATGGAAAGTAAATTGAAATCAGTTGAACGTAAATTGAAATCAATTGAGAACAATTGAGAAACAATTGAAATAAATTGAAAATCAATTGAAAGTAAATTGAAAGCAATCAAAATCAATTGATAAAATATGATGAAATTTTATTCAGACATATTCAGACCCCGATCCCTTAAAAAAACATTAAAGAGACCCGTAGCATTGTTTAATTGTTTTGGGGGGGGTCCTCCTACACTAATCAGGATCCAACATTAATGTTGAAGCAACAATAAACCACCCATAGATGGTTTATACAACCCATTTGATGGTATACCGTCGTTATAAAATTGGAGATGGTTTACTTAGTATGCTCTTGCATTACTAAGATATGATGTTTCATGAAGTTAAGTCATGTTACATCATGCCCCAAAGGCTGGGTGTCCCGAACTCAATAAGGCGTTGAAAGATGGGATTCACAGAGTCACCTGGCGTTTCGGTTTCCGTAGCTTTCCCGGATAGCCTTTACGGCAAGCAAACATGGCTGGGAAATCCTACATTTATTATTTATATACATCAATAGGGAAATGATGGGATTTTATAGGGAATTGTCCATTGGCCATGTTTGATTACCGGAGGATACCATTTCTGACAAGGCTTCGTCGTTTGAGGTCGTTTTTTTAAAATAATTATGGTACCATCAGCCAACCATCGACTGGTGGGGAACGGGGCCCCGATGGTCCCATAAAAATTAAAAACACACACCAGTTGTGATGCTGTTTGTTGCACCCCTTTTGATGATTTTTGGTCGTTCCACCATTAGTTTTGGTTCTTTACATTTGTTACTTGTTACATTTTGTTACTATGTCACACTTCCATACATCGTACAAGCCCTGCCCAAAAAATCAATGGTTGAATCATCATGTCCCATCAAATTGACATTTGGAATCCCCCGGCTTTGGACAAACTCAAATATCATCTGGTTGGTTGTTATTAAGTTATCCCATGCAATATCGCATTGTTATATTATATTTACCTACCCATCATCATGCCTGGTGATCTTGACAAGTCTCTCGTTAAATTTCCTGTGATCTCCACATTTTTTGATTTTTTCTTAGTACAGGATGGTGCCCCCAGTGATATATAGTAAGTTGGTTTACAAACCCCATTAACTATAGATCTACCATGTGAGCCACTTAATTGAAGGCAATTTTGACATTTTTGCACCAACCATGACCCCATGCATCTTCTCATCACAGCCCGTCCCGTCCCTATCCGTCCCTCGGGTCTTCGGACGCGCAGGCCGCCCGCTGGCACGGCTGAACTCCCGCAGCTGCACCAGGAGCTGGTACCTGGGATCAACACCTATATGAGCAGCCATTTTTTCGGGATGTGGGGTTAGAGCGGCTTGATGGAAAATGATCAAAAACTGTATATAATATCTCTAATATTATATATATATAATATATATATATATATGTGATTCGCATTTTTTGGGGTGATCGGGTTTTAATGGACCTTAGCGAGGTTTTTCTAATGGACCTGCTGGGTGTGTCTGAAAAAAATTGGATAAGCCTAAAATTGCATTTTTTCCGCCTTTGACTTTAGTGCTGTGTGACAGCGGTAGAGACAACCAGCTACGCGTGAAATCCCCGCCAATGATTGCGATCATCAACAAACATAAAACAACAAATTCAGGGGTGACGACGAGACACACCAGGGGACAGTCGAACGCACTGATGCAAAATGACAAATGCCGGATCGAATGCATACGAATGCATCCTCTCAGGGAGGATACACAGGTGCCGATCTGTGCGTCCACTAAGGACGGAATGGCATACTCATTTCTCTCTTTTTCCCCATTGGGGTGGCAAAAATGGTTTGTAGTTTTTGATACGGCAGGGCACCAGTGGCTAAAGATGCAGTCAGTTTAACAGCAGGGACCCAAAAACTATTTCCAAGATCCTTCAAGGCTCCTGATTGCGAGACCCACTCACCAGGGAAGATTGGACACTGGTGGTGGCGGGTCCAATTAACAAAACGGTTCCAAGTAAACTTTGCTGTGAAAGTTTAAACTCAGTTTCAGCGTATTCCAAGTTTTGATCAACAAGATAATAATAGTGGCACTTGGCTGATTTTTTCCCTTAGGTTTGACTGGAAGGGGTACTATGGTTTTTGCATATAATGCAAAGTATATAAAGAATTCCAACATGGCTGTTGGCCTGGATTCCACATTGGACCATTGCAACAAGTGTGCCCAGCTGCTCAATCTATTCCAAAAAAAAACGCCAAAAGGCCAATTTTCAGGGCAGACCTGCGGCACATTATGGGCAAGGAACGGACCAACGGGGATACGTGTGGTAAAGTCCATTATAGCACCAGGTTGAATCTTGACCGGGGAGTCTGTGACCTTGGATGCCATGTGCTTAACAAAACTACAATATTCAATCAGACATTCCTGCTTTTCTGACGACATGGCATAATAATGGCTAGTAGCTTTTGCAAACGTGGGGTTCCAATCAAGGAGGGCGTGCTTCGCATTAAGAATCTACAGCATTATTTGCCATTGCTTGCCATTTCAACAAAGGGTCATCAATACTTTCAACCTCAGTATGGGCTTTAGTCTTAGTGGCATCAATCATACATAGGGGACTGGGGGACGGCTACGAATTTGAACCCAAACCCTTTCCCACAAATCATGATGATCTTGAATCTTGGGTGTGATATTACAATAATGACAATCACAAAGATACTTCAACATTGTTAAGGCAGCTTGACAATCAATGTAAAGGTGAACCCGATAGCAACCCAACAAAGCGCCCCGTATTGCAAAGACTTCACCGCGATATGCACTATGATCAACACCTGGAACCGGGGAAGCGAAGATCTTTGTGTGTTCAGTCTGAAAAGGCTGCCACTTCACTGCAGCACCGGCTGCCATGCAACAAATCTTCCAATCTTGGTGGAACGCCGAGCCATCAACAAACATGTGCGCGCATATTCCAAGTCGACCAGGGGAATCACATTCTCCGGCCATTCAAGCTGATTTTCCCACAACACTTTTGAAAAAGTCAGATCTAAGGAACCAAACCAAGAAGTTTCGTTGCAACTGATTGTTTTGCTAACCATTTGAAAAGAGGTTTGGCATTGAAGCCTTGGATTTAATATGTTTGACAAGTGAAAATGCGATGTTCACGAATGGTATAATGGTTTAATGGGAAAATGATTATAAACTATGTGATTTTAGGGGTACCCTCGGGTACCCTATTTTCAGACAAAACCATATAAGGTGTTGAATGGGGATTTCTTGTGATTCTGTCCAACATGTATTTGATTAAATGATATTTCTGGCTAGTATCTATCCGTCTTTTCACCATGAAACTGAGGATATAAGCAGGAAATTTGGGTTGCTTCAGTTTTAAGGATGGTTATAGGGAGTCATTAGTACAGGAATTTCCTGCAAGTTTGGGGTGCCCAAATCATCCAAAATTATAATATATATATATATTATATACTATACTGAACTATTATATATATATATACTATTATATACTCTAGTATTGAAACAACCAGGGGCTGAGAATACCCCCAAAAAAATATGGGAAAATCGCCATGTAGCTCTTGGTCAACTCAGTACTGGCTAATTTTTGGTTGGCAAAATCATCTGCAAAAAACTGGAGTTAAGCTACAGTAGGCTATACTTAGCATTGTTGACTTTTGTTTTGTCCATTTTCAGCAAAGGATTGGTGTACTGTAAATAAGCTATTTCACCAAGATTTACCCCACGCATAAAAAAGACTGACACCCGGGATAAAGCGACTCGCGACCAGCAAAGAATTGGGATTAAGTAACGAATTTCAATACTTTCGCGTGACGGTGTCGGAATCTTGCATGATGATTTTCCTGGATACCTGTTGCGTTTTGTCATATCCCTAATAAATCAAGTAGTATGACCCCTGCAAAAACGAAAACCAATCAACAGTGGTGTTCTTAAATGGTTCGAATGACTTCCCATTGAGACTGCCAAGGCAAAGGCCATGCATTCCTGGATTTGT
>Ga0126342_10000587_pt1:7500-40000 | contig 41740 bp, 43 predicted proteins | sample Cyp1metagenome_FD_92528 | JGI IMG/M metagenome (GOLD analysis project Ga0126342, IMG submission 92528) | Coral microbial communities from Lord Howe Island, Old Settlement Bay, Australia - Cyphastrea 1 metagenome | ecosystem: Host-associated > Invertebrates > Cnidaria > Coral ...
AACATCACCAAAGAATGCGGAAAGAAGTAGGGAGGTGTCATTTGCAAACTTTGGGTGTTGTAAAAGCAAGATAAAGCAAGACTATAGAGTCAATAGCAACAACATGTGCATTCAAGAAACAACGTGGGATGTGGCTATATGTTTGTATTTCCAGCATTGTTTGGATCCCAACACTCTACCTTTGCTGTGCTTGATACTTGGCATTCTCCAAATTTCAGAACGTCAGATGAGTTGCTATGGAATGTCACATCTCCAACGGCCCCCCCCAAGGTCCGCTGATTCCCACGGCTCCTCGTTCTCCTCCACGAATTCGCAGTAGCCTGGAGCACTTATTAGGGAAGCCGTCAATGTTGTCAAAGTTCGAATTTCGAGCATCCTTCGTATATCGTCATTAACATAACTTGATTCATCAATTTTCATCATCACTATTTCCTGGTTGGTGGTTTACCTACCCCTCTGAAAAATATGAAAGTCAATTGGGATGATGACATTCCCAATATATGATGGGTTATGTTCCAAACCACCAACCAGATAGATATATCTACTATAACTATGGAAAATCACAATTTTTAGTTGCTAAATCAACTATCTATAATATACATTAATATACTATAATACCCTCATTACATCATTACTAGTTCTATTGTCTCAAGACATTCTCTCATTGTAACCCCTCAATTCGCAACCATCGTCGATGTCAACAAAAAAGTGGCAACTCAAAACAAGGCCTGGGGATTTTCCCATACAGAAAGATGTGGAAAAGCCATGGGATTCCCTAGATTCCCTGGGAAAATCATCTACAAATGGTGGGTTTTCCACATCTTTTTGTATGTCAAAACAGGAGAAAATTCCACAGTGTCCCAGCCTTCAGCCACTGCCTCGCCTTGTAACCGGGGTTCGGGCCTGGGGCAGCTTGTTTTTGGCTGCTATACTCCGGGGCTGACCCTGAATTCTCCCACTCTCAACTAGCAATGGAATCGGAAACACATAGTGAGCGTTGAAAACCCGCAGTTCGTTGTCCCTTTTTACTGCCTGGCTAATAGGTATTCCCATTTCATGGATTATCTTCAATGTATTGGATAGTAATCCCAAAATTAATCACCGACCATCATTTATGAGTTGTATCCAATCATATCCCCATATTTTGATGCTTAATACATGTTAAAACCTCTATTTTCCATGAAAATCCGTATAACAATCATCAACCAAATTTGGGTCAAGCTAAAAACAGAGCTTCTTATTGATAAGATTATCCTATTTATTGTAAAATTATCATATATTATTGGCCAGATAACCTTATTACCAGATAATAGATAATCATACTAAATTATCCCAAGCCAATCGTACTGCTGGGCCGGGCTTGGGAGTGTCTTTGCTCTCTGACAGCACCGTCTTTTCTTCAGCCTTGGTGACAGGCAACGGAATGTGGAACGATCGGGAGATCGGGAGACCTCCACGAACTGTTCCGTTGTACATCTAGAAACCCATGGTGTATATACAGAAAAACAAAACTATGTACATACCTGCATGTATAATATATATATAATATTATATAATTGTGTAATATCATATAATCATATAATATGTATATAATTATAGATATTAGAGTTCTTACATATAGTATACGCATGATGGTTTGCAATGCCGGTTTAGGAAGTCATGACCATCTGAGATCGGTCAAGAAGCTCGAAGCAAAATGATTGGAAACAAGAAGGACAAATTGATATAGTATGATGATATAATATGATGTCATGTTCTCCTGGAAATCATGCTAAAATTCAAACTGCTTCCGATTCATAATAATTGTGGATTGTGTATCTTTTCCACCCTTACCGCCGTTTACGGATGAAGCATTGTGTCCAGTTGTCATTGCAGGCATTTGACCCTTCTGTAAGGACGAACCCATGATGGCCCATGAGCTTAACTGGTCGGCCTCAACCATGGTAATGTCTCATCCATCAAGTTATATACCTCCCACAAGTCGCCTGGAAGTGACAAGTCATGTGGTAAGCAGTCGTAAACCCAATAGCAAACTATGATTCGAGTTTTTTCTCCAGACCCATCACATTATGAAAGGTCCTTGAAGCCTGATGTCTTACTTTTACATGTTGAGGATGCCCTAGTTTCAGGAAGCAATGGTTAATTTAGACCATGGAATGGAATGGCTCTGAATGTGTAGATCATCAAACACGTGCGTGGCATAATTTTGTTCTTCCAAAAGAATTGGAAACACAAAACCCATACGCAAAACCGTCAATTTGGTAGTAGCCAGATGTAGCCAGTGTTCAAGGCACCTGTAACTGAAATGACTGCTACTGTGGTTTCCCACTTCCGAAATCCCTTCGATGAATTCTTAAGATAGATAATGTATGATAATGTCAACCCTGGATTAATCAAATCCAAACGGCTGTTTAATTGGATGGGTACATATGGGTACTGTACCATTTAGATACTGTATTTATATATATATAGTATTGTATATATAATATTATATATATATATATATATTTATTTATTTATCTATTTACCCTCTGGTTATTTAACATAGCCATGGGAATGAAATGGCCCATTTATAGATGGTTTACCCATTAAAAATGGTGATCTTCCATGGCTGCGTTAAATAACCAGAGGGTAAATATCAAATGATCATTATTCGGGGAATACCCCCTACATAAACATGCATAAACCAATGGAGAAAGGCTTCTGTGGGCTCCAGGCAGTTTTGCACATCGTGTCCGCATTCCATTTCCTGGGCCACAATGAATGGCGGGTTCCCCGAAAACAGCTGCCCCGCTGCGTGAATGATATCACACGAAACGCCGCGACAGTGAATTGTCCTCCTGGTGTTGCAAATCTGTTGACAGGAAAATTCACATCCTGGTGTTCGAATGGTTTTCGTAGAAAATAATGGGTTAATTTGCCTTCCTTCTGTGTCAGCGTGGGTCAAAAGTGGGTATAGCCTTGGATGGTGAAGAATTGCATATGACTGCATTCTGTTGCTGAAAACTATGTTCACATAGAGTGCTTGCAACCTTCCATAATCCCCTCCTACTAGTGGTTGGCTGACAGGCATGTTGGCATGTCAAAAAAAACTATCATAATGCCCAATCAGACTAGTTGATAGCGAATTGTGCTACCCTTGGGCAAAAAAACATAGATGTGGAAAACCAATGGAAAAAAAACTAGGAAAATAATCATAATCATCTATAATTGATGGTTTTCATGGGTTTACCACATCTTTTTGTATTACCTCGGGTAAGTTTGTTGTAGTATAACCCTACGCACAACGAGAATCCCATTGTTTGGCCCCATCCCCATGGTCGTCCAGCTAGCCGGCTAGCCATGGCTCTTGTTCTTCAGCAGCGTCTCCAAATCAGACTCAACCTGACCCAGTTGAGGAGGATTGCTAATTGGTGGTTTCACCCCCCTGAAAATAAGAAAGTCAGATTGGATCATCATCCCAACTATTGGGGAAAATAAAAAATGTTCTAAACCACCAACCAGATTATATAAAACCAGCAAACTCCCAACGCTTCCAGCACCAATAGGGTTTGTCTGAAAAATGTGTACCTCCACTTCCGATGATCATCATTTCCCCTATTAAAATAGCCAGAGCTATCCCCCATTTTCAGGCCCGCAAACAAAAAGAAAATGGCCGAATGATGGCTGACTACTTAATCTATAACTGGTTGGTGGTTTCAGCCCCTCTGAAGAATATTAGTCAGTTGGGATTATTATTCCCAATATATGGAAAAATAGAAGCCATGTTCCAAACCACCAATCAGATAACCATGTCAAAGGAGAATGTCAGCAAGTTGCCACAGAATGCACTGCAGATACAAATCACCAGACACCGGAGACGACCCGGCCGCGAAACGCCGCGCGCCTTTTCGATATGGGCCTTGACCTTCTTGGCCTTCAGGTGCTCTTTGCCACCCTCGCCGAAACTGTCATACTCCTGGCAGGTCCATGCCAATGTGTTTGATGTTTTACCAACAAACAGGGTTTTAAGTATCAACAAATGTAGGGTCCTTATGGGAATTATATATATAATGGAATAATCAAACATGGCTAGCTGGGAATTCATTCAACTTAATGGGTATCTAAATTGGAAAATCATCATAAAAATCATCTATAAATGGACGGTGTTCCTTTGCCATGTTTGATTCCAGAAGGCATATTATATGATATGTCATGTGCTCGAGACCAATAAATAATTTGGATATACTTGGTTACAAAGCAGTGCCTCAGTTCGTTAGCTTAGTCGGTTTATTTCACTCTAGTTTCACTGTTGGGTCGATGTCAACTACGTCACACCAGTTCTATAGACTTATAAACATTTATAAACCACTATATACTGAACATGACTGAACCATCCCAGCATAACCATCCCAGGAGGAACTTATTAGGTGGAACTGTTAGCAGGCCGCCAGGCCCGAGCTTGTGAAAAAATCAACCACTGGAGTCCGGGTCCGCCACTGACCGGTCACGCCTTCTTCAGCTTTTGCAATTCCTTTTCCAGACTCAGCTGCTTCTTCTCTTCATCCTGCAATCGCATGCAATCGCCACGGGCAAAAAACGCTGCTATATATGCGTTCCCCCCCCAAAAAAAATGAAGAGACTTCCTAAGAGCTGGAGAGGATGATGTTTGGACCAAAAAAAAATCTGGGGATTTGGCCAACAATGGAGTCGTCTACTCAAGGCACGCCCAAAAGTGCCGATCCTCATCCTTCTCCACCCGATTCTGGTGCTTGTATCTGAACCTGTGGGACATCAATGCCCTGGAAGACATCTACCCATGACCCTCAAGTACCAACAAAAAACTGGCAAACAAATGCAAAAAAAGAACATTTAAAAACTACACTGTCACAAAGAAGATAAACTGTGGGGATGGATAACCAAATTGAGGTTTTATGACATGAAACGGGTCTAGGTACACTTAGGTCCATAGGAATGGATGAGTACTTATACCATCCCGAAGAACCCGGGCCGGGGGGAACATTGAATCCATTGCCGCAAACCACACATATGAAGCTACAAATGGCCAAAGAACAGTGTAAAGATCTCACCAGATTAGACCCTTTTTGAACTACTCAGAATAATTCAGAATATGCATATTGAATCATATTGAATCATATTCATCCCATATTGAATCATATTCATCCATGTTTCCATCTTCGCATAAATGTCCTTCATATTCTGGCTGAATTACAACATTACCATTTTACTTTTACGCCATTTTGGGATACAGTAGTTACCCTTACCGCCCAAAAACCAATCATCATGTCAATCATCATGTCTCGACATTTTTTGTGTGTCTGGAAATGTGGTTTTTTCCCCATGGGGAACATGAGTCTCACCAATGGAATCAAGATACCCTCTGGTAATTTAACATAGCTATGGAAAATCACCATTTTTAATGGGAAAATCCACTATAAATGGCCATTTTCAATAGCTATGTTAGTTTACCAGAGGGTACCCAACGGCTTTTCCCATGTGAAACTCCCCTTAAGATGTTCGGACGCCGTCGAGGCCAATGGCTGGGGCTTCCCCACCACGAGGCTTTGTCGATGTTCGGATGCACCTTTTTCGGACATCCCACAGAGGCCCGACTTCGAATGTTAGTAAAGCAATGTCATAAACCGCCCATATGATGATAGGATCCATGGTGCTGGTATATATGCTAACATGACTGGGGTATATTGATGGGATCCATGTTACCATTAATATAGCAGCACCATGGATCCTATGGGATATGATGATGGTTTGTACCCTCCGGTAATGACTAACAGTTAGCTATTGAAAATGGCCATAGAAATAGTGGATTTTCCCATTGAAAATGGTGATTTTCCATAGTTATGTTAGTTTACCAGAGGGTACCCATTTGCGGATCATTTGGGAATGGTTTACTATTGCTTTACCAATATTGTGAACAATTTCTGCCTTTGGCCAATGCACAGATCTCCGTGGCACCAGGCTATGCACTGTCACCTGTCTGGTCAACGATGGCGCACAATACTCACAATATCGGCATGAATACCGGCCAATCCTTGAATAAATCTATGTATTTTTATATCAACATATTATCAATTAACTGCTATGTTTTATTGAAAATATCAAGATACTTGTCATGTTTTATGGCGATTCTCCAGAGCGATCCACTGCCATCCGCAGGCTCTGCAGGCTCTGCAGGCTCTGCTGGCTGCGCTTGGTGTCCCCGCATCCTCCTCATCATCGGACAACTCGATATTGTCCCATCTCAGTGAAGCACTTGGGGCTGCACTTGGGGTCAAAAGTGGATACGGATTATATACATGATGTATGTGCATACAACATCATATAACCATAGTTACCATAGTTGCAGGGCAACTAAAAATCCCAACTCATGAGGCTTATTTCACCATGGTTTGCACCAAAAAAAACACCAAAAATTGCACCCCGTTTCGCAGGGAAGAGTTTCGTAGGTCTAGGGATCATCGGCATGTCTTGAGGTTGGATGTTGTTGGTTCTTCAGTGGTACATTATACCCGGATGTACCCTGTATATCCACAAGTCAGATTCAAATGTGAACACCAGTCTTTATTCACTGAAAATTTAGGCAGCTAAACTGGATTTGGGCAAATAAGAAGTCAAGGATTTGGGCAGCCGCGCATGTTCACAGAAACTTTTGGGTCGCTCACAATCAGTTGATGATTTCCCCATGTCTTTCAATGTTCTCCGCATGTCTATTGTCGAGTCTATCCCATGTATATATATATTATATATATATATATCATTATTGCTTAATTTGTGTATGAAGAACTTCAAATTGCCTGAGTGATGGTTTTAAACCATCCAGAGAGTACACTAACCATTTGAAAAAAAAAAACAAGTAGGAATGGAACACTCAAGTTGGCAGGTATGAAGCAAATAGCATAGAGTACAAAACCATTGTGAGCCTAATTTTAATAACAGCAATGTGGCAGGTCCCATTATATATATATATTATCATATACCAAAATATCCCGTTCAACCGGCAGTATCCTCGAACCCGAGGTAACCTAACTGAAACGACATGTCACTTGGAGTAGTCGAATCCACTGGGCATCGAAAGTCTGGGCACCTGGACATGGTGAAATTCTGGGCCCCCATCCGGTAGCTTTATGTATAGTATCCATATCCCATAGGATCCATGGTGCTGCTATATATGGTAACATGGATCCCATCAATATACCCCCAATGTTAGTATACAGAGCATACATGGATCCGATGGGATATGCATGACACATCATAACTTTTTTTCAGAAACTCGGATTTAACGTAGATATGCAAATACCGAATGGGGTTTATAAACGAACTTATAACGGCAGGGGGCATCACCTTGTGTAATTATATATATATATTGTAAATGTATTGCTTGTGCAAAGGGGAAGTGACCTCTCTGTTGCCATCTTTGTTCATCGACCGGTGGTTAGTGGTTAGCGTTTGGACATCTGTGGTTCAGGAGCGCGGTCGAACGCGAAGCAAGATGAAAACATCAAACCAACTGACAGTCTGACAGGGCCATTGAACAAACCAAGGTAGGAATGTCATCAAATGGCTTCAAATGGGCTAAACGGGGATTCTGAAACAAAGAACATGTGGTTAATTCAACCAATGACACTTGGGGACCCATGAACAAATCCAAGTTGCGAGGACATTTCACGCACCTCCTCGCCAAAGTCTGGAGGAAACCATGTAACCCCCAAATTTCGGGTCCTGTCTGGTTATGTTTGTTGGTTTATAAACCCCATGAATTAGAGTTATATCACGTTATATCTACCATAAAGCATAGTTCATCTAGTTATAAACCAACCTGGTGTCAATGATCAATCTTCCCTGAAATTCTGGGGAAATCCCCTCGTCGCCGAGAAAATCTAAGTCCCAGACTGCACTCCACAGAGACCACCAATGGTTTTGAGAGCTGAAATTGCTACGGAGTAGCCATGGACCCAGCAGTTATGGTCAAATTCCATATATGGTTTGCCACAAATGCTGGTATACCTGGTATACCACATTTTATGCCAATGTATACGGAAGAGAGTGATAAAGCATCGAATTGGTCGGGGTACACTGTTTTCAGACAAGGCCGTAGATTTCCGCTGACATTATCCAAGTTGGAAATCTTTTCAAGTGTTGGAAACTATAGAGAAAAATATTGGTAATGAAGAGAATGAGGCTCATTCGCCAACAACAGTGGAGAAATAAGCAGTTTCATTGAACCAATACGACTAGCTAAGCCAAGCCAATAAACACGGGAATCATCACCGAAAAGACTCAGAGATAAACCACCAAGAATACTCAAAACAGTGTCAAAGTGAAAGAAGAACTGGGGTATTTCGGGAAAATCTAATCACTTACCATTTGTATGTCGTTTATATGTCTGATTTTGTCTTAATCATAACAGAAGATCTTGCCCGAACCTCCCGAGGAGTGGGTCAATCAAAGTGAAGAAGAGATGGTTCTTCCATGCCAACACTAGCTAGCTCGTCTGCATATTTTGTCAGGTGTCACTCACAGTTAAGTTGTGAAGTGCATAGAATGATGTGAAACTGTATTCAAACTCAGCAGGACAAAGTGTTGGTGTAGGTTGCAGGAGGTTAGTTTCAACATGGTTTGGTCGATCCAAGAATCAAAAAAACACATTTAACATCATTAAAAAAAAACACAGACAGGAAAAAGAAATAACATGAAATAAGAAGATATATATATATTATAAGATGGATAAAAATGATAAAACTCAAATGATTTTACTTCATTCTATTACATCTGTTCAGGCTGTGGTCCATCAAATTGCTTTTGTTTTGACAACGCTGGCCACGCGGTGCCAAACGTCTGACAACAACTGTCAAAAAAGGCAAAGCAGGAAACCATGTCGTTGTTTCAAACAGGTTGCTCATCAATTCATCAATTTAACAGCAAGGGTTACAGCATGTTACAGCTCCTTCTAAAAGAAAAAACGTAACTGCACCTCTGAGCTTCTGCACTTTGCAACGCATAAAGCCTTCATCAAGGAGATGTCTGCCCTTGTACAATGTTAATTCAAACCAACATATGAATGGCGGTCAGATGAGTGGTACTGGCTACGACTTAGACAAAGCGTGCCCCTTTTCCAACAACACCTGGCTCTGGATTTTCAGGGAGCTTGGCTCAAGGTGGTCCGATTTCGGTCGGCAACCTAGCAACGGTGAGACCCTGGGCAACATTTGAAATCACCCCGTGTGGCAACACCTTGGGCAACACCTTGGAAGAGAAAGAAAAAAGTTGAATCTCTTGCTGTTTTGCCATGTGTCAAAACATGGTACGTGAGCCTGGTCCTCCATCCCATACTGGCAATCCGTGCGAAAACTATATAGATCCGTAGTGGATTATACAATCCACCTTTTAACCATGGCACATATGTTTTCGTACAAACAAATGCAGAGGAATCAGGCGGTTAGAATATGTGCCATGGTCAGTGGTATGGTCCAGCCTGTTCCATAGCGGCTGTACTAATACACATTACCCTCTGGTAACTAAAATAGCTATGGAAAATGGCCCATAGAAATAGATGGTTTACCTATTAAAAATTCTGATTTTCCAGAGGCTAATGTAACAAATTACCAGAGGCTCATGGGGAATAAAAAACCCATGGGCCGTTGACCTTTCCCAGTGAGCAAGCTATGCCCATGTCGCCCCTCACACCCAACGTGGATTCCCCCATCCCAAACGTGTTAGTCACTAGGGATCATCGCCAGTCGCCACCATGTGTTTAACATAAAACACGATGTCAAGCCAGAAGCCAGCTGTAGTAGCAGCTGTAGCATCTAGCTAATCTATCATATAATATATTATACATATACTGTATATATGATATACATATAATTATACTTATACATCCGCACTGTGCAATATTTTACAATATGGCCACTGTACAATATGTTACAATCCCCATTTCTTTAATCAATCCCTGGCCTCTCACCTTGGGCTATCGCTGTTGCCCAAAGCGATTCATCACGAGGAAAGCAAGACAATTTGACAAAGCACATGCAACACGGCGTTCGATCTGTGAGCCCTCCGGGCAACGACGTTTCGTAAAATGTGCAGGAGATGACTTGCTTACCAAGATTTACCAAGAATTTCGGGGTCTTTGGGGGTCCCGATTTGTGTACCAACAAGTTTAAGCAATTTGATCTGGGTGTTCAACCCCAAAGCTGGGATTGTTTCCCACTTCCATGGAATTGATCCAGTTAGTGAGATCTTTGAATTGATTCCTGGCTCATGATATCTCATGATCAAGTAGAACTGGATCGTTTAAAGTTTCATCAAGTTGGTTTCGCAAAACAAGATCCCGGAACCCCCCTATCAGTTGGATAGAAATGTACAAACATTATATAATATTAATATTATATATACTTCCTGTTTCTCGCAGGAAAAGAAAGGCCCTAACCCACAGATCAATAGTTTGCAGGCCCAACATGTCTTGAAAAGAAAAGAGGCGCCGATTTTGTCTACCATTTGCCATCACCGGGGCAGTTCACTGAGGATAGTTCTGTGTGTGAACCAACCCGATTGGGACAGTGGGACATGTACCATCTGGTTGTGACTAACAGTTTGCCATGGAAAATCACCATGCTATTAATAGGTAAACCATCTATTTCTATGGGCCATCTATACCATGGCTATGTAACAAATAACCGGAGGGTAATTCAGCCAAGTTCAATCGAACACCTGGCAGAATGCTCGCAGCAGGCGGTTTCTACGGACTTCGCAGAACCGCAACTGAAATTTGCACCGCCGATGAAGTTCGTCGGTTTTTTGTCGCACCGAAATCGGTTTTCGTCTTGTGATTCCACGTCCTGTACCAGGACGAAATTCGCCTGCCCCCAAAAAAAAAGGCTTTGGATGGTTCATAGTCATAATCCACAGGAATTGGGATATCAATTATATAACTGAATTAAAAAATTGGATATCAATCTTAAAATCCATCCAATTTATTCCATATGATTCATAATCCATATGGGGGTTTTCCATATACATGGGGGATCCCTAATAGCTGGATAGTTTATGGAATATAAATTATATAATTATGACTTATAATGGAAACTCCCATCTATAAATGGATGGTTTGGGTACCCCCATGACTGAGGAACCCCCCCAAATTGATTCAGTTTAAACTGCCTTGAGATACACAATTTTACCGGATCAATGTCCATGGTAGAGGTCCGGACGCCGCAAGCCACTCAGGGTCCCCTGGGTGACGCGGTGCAATGGGTGCTGGGGTTCATACCCGTGGATTGTCCAGAAACATCCAGGATGCGGAACAAAATTGAGTACCCTAAATTTTCAGACAATGACCTGATGGTGTGACACTGGAACCGAGTTGAGACTCAAAAAAAAAAACGCCGTGAAACGTTTAGAGACAACCAGGGTTTATAATCGCTTACCAGGTGCAATGTTCAAGTGCAAAAGTCATTTGGAGATGGCTTTTGACCAACCAATCAACAATCGATTGTAAGTGATTTAAGATGATTTAAGTGGGAAGCATGCTGTTTCTGAAGCCTCGTTTCTTGAAGTTTTAGACTTCTATCATCTGAAACGTTTCAACTAGACGCCCATATAAACTGGTGTGTCCCTCAAACCTTCAGGTCAAAAACCTCATTTTCCTTGTTCAAGTTGCGATAACTTGGGGTATTCTTCTCAAGCCATTTCTTTTCGGTTGCTCTAAATCCACAAGAATACCAGAACCCAGAAAGTTGGGCTGATACAATAAATCATTTATCAATACCACTACCCTCTGGTAAACAAACATAGCTATTGAAAATGGCCATTTATAGTTGATTTACCCATAAAAAATGGTGATTTTCCATAGTTTGTTGTATGTTTACCAGAGGGTAACCCACTGCAAAAATCTCTTTTCAAAGCACGTGACCGGTCTCCTGGGTTCCCCCACGCGACCATCATTTTGATGCATCCGCACATCATGCAGAGGCCCTCGAGGTTCCCGCACTGGCCGGGTCCGCAGAATGGGGGATTTGAAGCAAGAATTTATTGGGTGGTTGCACTGCAGTAAACTCCCATTCAATATGAAAATGGTCCACCATTTGTGGATCGTAGATCCATCAATTTACACTATGGCTGCGGCTATGTTAATTTAGGAAAGTGTAGAGGGGAATTCCCCTCCTGAGATCCTCGGATGGGATCCAGATGCGGACGGGACGAAAGGAGCACCATGCGAAGCAAGCACCCGTTTGGACTCACCCGTTTGTCAATGATTGTCAATTCACAAAATTCGCGAAAATTCGAGAAAAAATGGGTACCCCTAAATCCCAACGGCTTCAGATATATATTATATATATAGTATATATATATATACACAGTATATTCTATCAAAATCCATAATGTGGGTTGTAGCGGTATAACGAGAGATGGGAACTGATGGACAGTATACACTCAAGTTTTGGGGAAAGCAGAGGTGCTTCCAATGTTCCAATGTTTCGGCATCGGGGGCTTACCCTCTGGCAATGTCACCATGATTCATAGCGAAGTCATCAATAAATCATCAATAAACAGGGCATTGTCATCCATTTTCCATAGCTGAGGATGAAATAACCAGATGATGATAGTTATAGTAGCTATATAGTATATGTAATATATATATACTATAATCATAATGTATCTCAATATTATATCACATTCCGATGTTGTTATTACTATCACTCTTACAAATTATATATTGGTAAATTAAACATCTTTCACTTACCTGAAATAAGGTTAATAAGGAATACGGATACCCATTGCTCCTAGGCTCCCTCCTAACCACTGGATAGATTGTATCTTATATATCCCTATTATCACGACTATCATCAAAAGCACCATCATTACTATTATCATCGTTGCGATTATTATCAGTGTTATCATTCTTAATTAATTGCCAATAATTTGTCATGGTTATTTTTCTTCATTTACTAACTGTCATTACAGTGAGGTCGCAGTGAAGTCGCTATAAATGTCCAAGTTATCTCATTGTATTGTTATCATTATTACTATTAACATCTATCAACTATGATTGTTATCATTATCATTAATCACTATTATTATTGTATGATTCTTGCCATTTATTACTGGAGGCTATGTGAATACATATTGTATTGTAGCATTAATACCACGAATAATCACTTACCAGAGGATCAACCTTCTTCATACAATGATAAATAATGGTATAGGTGGTATAGGATTCAATTCCATCATAACCTGATAATATTAATACCATGATATGCCATTATATGCTTATATGATCTTATATGTTCATTTGCTAAAGGTGATTTCTGGTGATTTCCATAAATGGTGGTATCCCAATAGTTTGGTTGGTTTATTTCATGGAAAAAAAACATCTAGAAATGGATGATTTCGGGGTACACCCATTGTTTGGGCTACCTCCATATTGACTAATTAAGGTAAACCCAATGCCATAGTGACCTAGTGGGATATCATAGGATGAAAATAGGCTTTCTTTGGATTCATTTTTAGGACAATGGTGGGCTAATAGTGGATAAATTAAAAGGTTAACCTCTGGTAATGACTAACAGTTTGCTATTGAAAATGACCATTTATAGTGGATTTTCCCGTGATTTTCCATAGTTATGTTAGTTTATCAGAGGGTATATAAGTTATATACCATAAATCGATTCCAACAGGCAGGACATTAGCCCATCTCCACCTGCTCGCTCGGGGGGTCCGCGCAGCTCGCGTTCGGCTCCAGGGCCCTGGCCATTTTAGGGATGAGAAGATGGTTGAACTATAGAAAAAGAGCGGACACTGTGGAAAAATGATGGTTTTTCATGGTTTTCATAGGATGGAAGCAGCAGCAAAAATGAGAAGATGATGGTTCATGATGCTTCTAACTATTCAAGGAACAAGGCTGAAAAACATGATTAAATGATGGTTTAACTCGCAAATATAGGGCTGGAAGCAGCAAACATGAGAGTCGCGGACCTGTGGACCAGAGATCCAACTGTGGATTGAAGGCAAACCTCAGCCCCGGCGACCCGTTGCGAACGGGCGCGTGTTTTTCGGTGTCTTCGGAAGGTGCGTTGTTGGGATCTCGCGGCTGTTTAGCTCTACAAACAAATGCACCAACCTAAACTAACCCAAGATTTTCCCAGTGAAAGAAATATATGGGGTATCTCCAAAATGCAGAACCACCAATCAACCTTTGGATATATGGTAGGAACATTATGTCATAGCCAGATTGAAGTGCACTAGAGTGCTGAGGTAAGGTCAGGGCCCCAGGCATTCTCCAGACTTGAGTCTGGCTTGAGACTGGCAAAAGTGACAAAAGTCACTCAGTTGGATTCAGAACCAATTCATACGTTTGCTAATTATGGCTGACCATTCATCCGTTCATTCTTTCGGAAAGACTGTAACAATGTCGATGGACGACCGCTAAACATAACGAAACAACATACCGATTTAGCAAGTCACGTCCTTGAGACAGGTGTCTTTTTCACGCGGCAAGCCCAAAGATCAACTGTAACTAATCACATCTAATCACCAGTTTCCCCCCTGGAGATGCCCACAAAGTCGGTGTTTATTGACATGGAAACTATAGCTACTATAGGCCATGTCCAGAGCCAAATGACCAACCATGAAACCTCACCCAATCTGGGCTCCGGAACCACTCAAGCCTCCTGGAAGTGCCTGGAAGCGCTGATGATTCATACCAGCTACTTGTCATACTGTCGATGTCCCACATGCAGTTTTTGCTGTGGTATATTATGGATTATTATGGTATATTTATCCACATTATACTATGGTATATTTATCCACATTTGGGGATTCGGGGGGGGGCAAATGTTGGTGAATATTCCATACATCAAGATCATGAAGGATTTGGGTATTATTATCTGGTTTATTGTCATGTGATGTCATGTGGACAACTAGTTCAACGTTTCAGATGGAGGTATCACTGGATATATAGTGAGTTGATGTGAGTTGTTTAAGCACCAGTTGCGATTTGCTTGGACTAGGGTGATGATCCTACTTCGTAAGTGGTGAGTAACCATGCTCAAGCATCCCAGTTGTTTTTAATGATGTCCTGCTGCGTCATCATCTTCTTGAGTTGAATCCCCGATAAGTTTGGAGACTTTTGGAGAACTCTGCTGAAACATGACTCGCTTGCTTGTTGCTTAAACTCCAACGGTACCATTTTGTTTGCGGAAATCCTATTTTTGCACCACCGAAATCCAAGATGGAACCGATAAAATTACAGCCTTCCAGCTTTGTGAAATCGTCCAAATCCACTTTGGGGTTCCGTTCCGTATTAGGTTAAGGACTTTGTATACCCACCTTAGGCAGTGATTACAATCCCACCAATTGCTGTTGATGTGCCTCAAAAGAAGGAATATCCCAATCCCCAGCTTCATTGCCCAAAATCGCAATTTCTTGGCAAGATCTCTTATTTGGTCAATCAACTTCCATTTTCTTGGTGGTACATACATCCTGAACAGCCCATTTGCCCATGTAAATCCCCATGTTTTCTTCCCATTGAAACAACTGCTTTTTTGGGTCATTTCACAATAGTTGCTGTAGTTCACATCCCATATAGATGTAATGGCTGTGATGTTAGCTTTTACCCGCCAGGTTTTAATGGTTGATGGAGATTACCAGTTCTGGGTAATGAAAGTCCATGGTAACAATAGTGGCCATGATACCCTCCCTCAAATTAACATAGACTTAAGAAATTACCCTCTGGTAATTTAAAATAGCTATTGAAAATGACCATAGACATAGTTGATTTACCCACTAAAAATGGTGATTTTCAACAGCCAACTGTATGTTTACCAGAGGGTGCACCATTTTAGTGGATACGAACGTTCCAACCCCTAGCAGGGTCTATGGTAATTTGGGGTGGTAATCATCAGACAAGCAGCAAATTTCTGGATCGCATCCCCATTCAGATGATGATTAAATTCACACCAAGAACAACTTGTCCACAAGTTGTGTATTGGGGAGTATGGATCGTGTCCTTTCACCCTGTAAAATGCCCAGATGTTCCCATCAACACCAAGGTTTTTGAAATTGCTCAGGTGGGATCAAAACCTCGACCACAGGGGGATGAACATCCATATCAGCTATTTTGGGGTTCACCAAGATAGGGTTTTGAGTTTTGACACATCCCTATATTAAATCCCAAGTAGAAAACCCTCTAAATCTAACATACACGGTTGATGACTAGATGATAGTTGAATCAGATTAAAATCCAATTAAATGTATGTTCTTCCAACAGCTACCATTTGGTGGTATGTGGAAATTATGTTTCTGGTAGATCCCATAAGAATCCATATATCACATCAAAATCATGTTTAAACTTATTAAAACCCCATACTCCCATTCAAGCCCCATTAAAACAAAAAAACACTCCAGTCCCCTTACGGTCCCACAAAAACCGGCTTAAAATCCTATTCAGTGTCCCATGTTAAAATCCAAGGTCACACTCAAATCCCATTAAGATACCATTCAACTGGGCTCTTGATTGGACATCATCCTCTTGTTATAATGGAGGTTTATAGCATTTTATGGCTGGGAAAATTTTAACATCATCCCCAAACTCCGACCTCAGGAGCTTCTCCACGCCACGCTTCGGTCTGACGAAGAACCGGAGGAGTTTTTCAGCACCGCAGCAGTTAATCGTTGGTCGATGGATTGGTTTTCTTGGGAAAATCTTAACCGGAAACCATCGATTTTCCCATGAAGATCATGGGGCTTTCCGGTTAAAATGTTCCCTTAAACCAATCCATTGAGTTCGTAATTCTGTGATATTTTTTTGAATAGTGCTACGATTTTTTTGGGGATTTCAATGGGATATTTCATAAATAATATGATATTATAAAATATGGTGATACTGTGTCAAAATATATGGTGAATTATCAAGTGTCATTTTGGATATACATCCAACTTGATATGATTATGTGCAGCTTCAAACGTCCTTGTCTTTACACCTGATCACAATTGAGGTTTATCCTCCGATTCTTCCAGCTTCGATTCGAGGTTCTTGTGGCTTAAGTCAAGTCCGCTTAGTACCCTCTGGTAATTTAACATAGCTATTGAAAATTGCCCATTAATAGTGGTTTTTCCCATATAAAATGGTGATTTTCCATAGCTATGTAACAAATTACTAGAGGGTAGATGCTTACCCTCCAGGAATGAAACATGGCGATGGGAGATCCGGAGAGCCCCTATGGAGGCTCTCCAAAAGCTGGGGGAAAAATCATGGGACATTGGCCCAATTCGGTGCGTGAAATCCTAGCGGTGCTTCTTTGAGAACTTCACAAGTAGATTTATATAGCCATAATTGAAGGGTTAATATCCCAACATATCCCACCTGATTTGGGTTACAACATGTTACAACCACGTGTGCAACCATTTAAAAGCCCAACTGCACCTCCAAATAGGTTTCGATTGGAACAAAAAAGCATGAAATGCAGATGGTTTACCTAGTCGATTTCCAACGGCTATCAAGCAGTACCAATGAGCACCAATGACAATATGTCCATATATGTCCAATGATATCTGATAGTTTTTAAAACAGTTGCAGACCAAGCGAGAAAACAGGTTCTAAGTGATCCAGTATCAATCGGGCTGCAGTTTAGTATTCACAGACCCAAACATGTTGGGTGACTTTAGTGAGGGGTTCTTCGGCCAGTGAGGTCTTAAGAAATTCACGGGCATTCTAAGTAACAATCATACCCAACAATCCCAATACTGGTTCTTAGCGTAGATCCAATCATATCCCAAGAAATGGATAATCCATGAACATCAACTTGACATCAACCCGCAAAAAAACATTCCTTTTTGATACCATCCAATAAATTAAGACCATTAAATTTCCACATGATGTGAATTATCCGGAGGCTGCCGTAGTCAAAAATCAATGAAAAGGATCTGCTATTCAAACATGGCAATTGAAAACCCTGGAACTGAATTTTTCACACCTGTGTTGATAAATCCCCTCGGTAAATCAATTCAGAATATCATAAAAGTGTCTTGTTGTTTTTTTGGTATACCCTCTGGTAATTTGTTGCATAGCTAACTGGAAAATCACCATTTTTAATGGCAAAATCCACTATTTCTATGGCCATTTTCAATAGCAAACTGTAAACGTCATTACCAGAGGGTATATCCCATTAATATCCCATTGAATCACTATAAAATCCCATTAAATCCACTATAAATGGCCATTTTTCAATAGCAAACTGTTAGTCATTACCAGAGGGTAGATCACCACCATGAAAATTGCGGCGCCTGCCACGGATCTGCATCGCCCCGCCACTGGGGAGCCACATTACCTCAGCGACGTTTGAGAGACTGAACCGGAATGGGGAAAAAAAAGGCGTCCAACGAAATCTAGAAATGATCTATAAATGACCTATAAATTTATATCATTCATGATTCATGATCTATAAATCCATATAAATCTAGAAATGATCTATAAATGACCTAAAAAATTATATCATTCATGATCTATAAATCCATATAAATCCATACAAATCCATATAAATCCATATATATATATCCCATAAGATCGGATGGAATAATTAGGAAAATACGGCGGGTGAAGATCATAAATCTCGTGTAAGTCAGAACTCAGGAATACCATCCTTCCAGAATTGGTTGTGAAGCAACAATTCTGTGGTAAAAACCTTGGGTGTCCTGCAAAAGATTCCCTTGAACAACAGAATGAACATATGGGGACATATGGGGACATCACCAAACTTGAGGGTGGTGATCACGATCACCAACCAAAATGGTCAACATTTTGGGGGGATATCCCCTGAAAAATAGGCCTGAAAAATAGGCCAAACATCTATGGTAGGTACTTCCAATCAATCGGTTCCTGTTGCATGGCCATTGACAACATAAACAAATCAATCTAAGGATACGAGTAATCGTTACACAAGAAAGGGTGGGAAATCCACCAGAAATCCACGATGGAAAAATTCTCGGTCTCAGAGAGCTCCATTGATTTTGGGTCCATAGATTTCCCCATTTTCTCTGGTTTTTACATACCCTCTGGTAATGACTAACAGTTTGCTATTGAAAATGGCCATTTATAGTGAGTTTCCCATTAAAAATTGTGATTTTCCATAGTTATGTAAACGTTTACCAGAGGGTACAACAAACTATGGAAAGATCCACCATTTTCTAGCTGGGAAAATCCACAAACCATGTATTTCAGTATTTCTCCTAGGGCCATGTTCGCTATTTTGACATAACCAGAGGGTATCTTCCCCAGCGTTGACGACCCCTCAGGAGGCTGAACCTGAGCTCCGCACCGAGGGGAGCCTGACGACTGCTCTTCTTCTTCACTGGGCCGGCCCACACAGCTTGAGAGGCCTGCGGAAATCTGCAGAGCCCCATGACTTGGAAAAATGGGTCAAGAAAAAATCAGTTAGATGAAAATATCCCCACATGTGTATCTATATATATATATTGGGATATGGGTTAAATAATGGAATAGTATATATACATATATACATATATCGACTATATGATATATATATATATATACATATATATATACATATATATATATATATTATGATATGATATATATATATATGATATATGATATATATATATATACATTTGGGATTATGGACTATGATTATGTATGGATTATGAACCACTTCCTAAGTGGGATGCACATTCAAAAAGGGAAACTGGGAGGAAACCAAGGAAAATGATGTGAGATGAACACATATTTCATCCTTGTAGCCCGAAGCACGGCCTTCTCCTCCTCGTAGTCGCTTTCTCTGAGCGCGCGCACATTTCTCGCTTGGGTGGAAGGCCATTCCTCACGACAAAACATCAAAAATCTCAAGACTTGTCGGACACAATGGGTAGAACTGACTGAAGTCTCTTGAAATCACCCGGGGAAAAATTGGAAAATATGAAAAAATATGGTTCGATCTATTTTTTGTTGCGGTTACTATAGCCAAATGATTCATGGGAATCTCTGTCTATGTTGGAAAATAATTGAGGTGATGCAACTTGGAGACCTACATTTCTGAGCCACTGCTTGGTACTGTGATGTGATACCTAGGGCCTAGGGTGTATATATGTATATCTGTGCACTTAGGGGATATCATGCGAACTAAGAGGACCATCCACGAACTTTGTGGGAAAATAAACCATGCAATTTGACCATGGCTATACATGTTGTAATAACATTATATATATATATACAGTATATATATATATATTATTTATTGTTATATCCCAAACTCCATTTATTTGTGGATGTGTCTGAAAATCTCTCTATAGCCTCAAAATTGCATAGCTGTGTGTAATTGTAATGAAAACATGATGAACCAGTAGATTTTGGGGGTATCCTATTTGCAAACAAACCCATAATATATCCCTCATATGGGGATGGGTCAAAACCCTATCCCCCTGGTGAACATCAAAATAGCTGGTAAATGGATGTTCATACCCCTAAAAATGGTATGTATAGGTATTGATCCATAGCCATATCTGCTTATAAATCCCCAATGTTGGTTCAACATCCCGTGCCCCTGTGCAAACTACAGTCTACAGTGGTGTTTAACAGACCCCTCCCCATGCCTAAGAACGGGATTCCCAGTTGATGGAGTCTCACAATCCACAGTTAATATTGGATAACAATAGGATAATAATATATATATATGTATATATATAATTATATATATATTATTCCCAATAATTAGTTATCATATAGATAGTATAGATAGATATAAATATAGATATAAATAGATAATCCCAACTGCAACCAACCACTTTTGACTCCCATTGGTCCATCGTCGGACGATCCACGACTTTTTTCCCATTCGGAAAAACCGACGAATCAATGGGGGATTTCCTAGGTGGCCATGATTGATTGCCAGAGGCTATTCCAGAAAACATCTCCCATTACAGCAAATATCATCAAATATCCATTTTCAATATCCCGAAAAACATTAAGCATTAAAATTAACACACGAAAATTAAGACCATCATCAAACCATATGTGCAATAACATTAAAATTAACCATCATTCATAGACTTGGATGATGGGAAAATTTACAGGAAAGCCCTATATTTGATGGTAAAAACCATGGGTTTCCTGTAAATTGTCCCAACAAAACCAATCCAGTGAATCATTAAACCATTGCCATGTGCTGAAACCTCCCCCCTTGTCCCTAACCCCAGCTCTCCTCTGAACCCCCGGTGCCAGCCGAGACGTGCTTCTCGCGACAGCCTGAAACTAAATCGCGGCTGCCGGGCAAAATGCCACGAGTTCAGCGGAGAAAAAAAACGTTATATATGTCGATACATTGGGAAATCCCCCATCTTTGGTGAAAATCGATGACTATGATTCAGGGAAAACGACATCTGTTTTTCTTCTCCAGGAATAAGCATGGTTGAAAATCAATCTTTTGGTAACTACGTTTCGATTCAAATGTCATGAAATTTCCCCCATACTATCCCCATATTGCCTCCCCAAAGTCATTGCGGGGAAGAGATTGCAAGGGTGAAAAATCCTGGAACATCACCTGTTCCAAAAGGCGTTGTTTTTGTTCTGCACAGTCACTATTTGGAGGTGATGCTGAGATTTTCACCAAAGAAGAAAAGATCTCAAGTCCCGAATGATGTAGATACTTACCCTCTGGTAAATAAACATAGACCCTAAAAATAGCTAATTTTTCATGGAAACTAGTCTTCCAACCCCGATGACTGCCAGGGTCTATGTTAATTTACCAGAGGGTAAAGCCATTTGGGAAGTGAATTGCTGAAAAGAAGCAACCTTGCACGCTTTGGGGGATCCTAAATTGCAGTATACACTTGACATCACTTGACAAGATTCCTTACAATACCGGTCGAAACAAACAAGGACTTGGCATAACTTCGCCTATGCTTGCAGCAGTGGAATCCCTATAACCCATTTATGGATTCCCACATTACCATCCACTACCATTTGGACAAGAGTTATATCTCCCATGGTTCAACAAGTTGGAAGTCAACATATTCTGATTGGTGGTTTCCAACCCTTCTGAAAAATATTTAGTCAGTTGGGATGATTATCCCATATATTATGGAAAATAAAAAATGCTTGAAACCACCAACCAGTAGCTATCGTTGGGCCTCAAATTTCTAGACCCCCAGGTCAAAACTCGCTACCTGCACTGCATCCAGAGGCTCCACCCAAGCTACCCACTCCTGACGCCATCGGAAAAGGTAGCCATTTATGGAGGTACAACACTGACAATATCTGGTTCCATTAATAAACCTTAGGGTTGAAACATGTTGAAACACGAAACGACTTTAGTTTCGAGTCATTTTCCATCATTTTCCCAAAGATCCAGCGATAAGGCCCTCACCACGGAGCGGACTTTGGGCCCTCCCCTTCCTTAAGTTTCTTTTCAGGTCCTTCCAGTGGTTTTTTGTCGTTTCTCAAATAGCTCATGATAGGGGATGCTTTAGGATCTTTGGGTACAAATTTGGGGATGGGTCAAAATCTAGAATCAAAGCGAGTAATTGGTCAAAATCTATAATCTATAATCTATAATCTATATAGTCAAATCATATCAAATCTATAATCTATAATCAAATCTATAATATTCTATAATCTATGGGTCATAATGAACATCCATTTCCAAGCGATTTTGGGGTTACCAGGCTGCCAGCGCCGGGTCCGTGGCTCCTGATCCCGGTGCCAAGCAGAGCCCTGCGCCACCGCAGCCGCTGGCAGCGCCTGCGGTAGGGGATGAGGCGACAAAGGGGTTCTGGATCCAGCGAAACTTGCTAAAGTTTAGCAAGTTTAGATGGATCCAGAACCCCTTTGTCCCCTCAGGGATGAAATATATTCGATTCTGGATCTAATATTAGATCTTGGAAAAATCTTGACAAATCCGTGATGCGTTGATTGACCTGTAAAAATGATCTATTGATTTGAGTATCCAGAAGTAAAATAATATATAGGAGAATTCATGAGAGAACCATGATTTCCTAGAACATGATCTACAATGGTGGTAACTTTAAGCTTATATATTATAATTGTATATAGCAACCCCGAACCATAGAGAACGAACAGCTGGAAATCTGGAAAAATATGGGAAAAACAAATAATCCATTACATACTGGGAAAACATGTTATATTTTTTGGATTGCTTGGAACTTGATCTAAAAATGGTGGAGGTGTGATGCTCCCTTAAACGGGAGTGTGTCACCTAAGGGGCAATTTAGAAACGGAAACTATCCAACTTGCAATAGGTCAAACATTTGGCTAGCTGACATGGTCCAACAGGTTGAACGCAAATGGTCATTGGATCTTCATTGCATGGCTGACCTCAGTTGTATGACGAGGGGTGAAGTACAATTGATCCATTGAGGTCAAAAGGTGTCCTGGATTCCACCAAGGCATTTCCTGTGGGGGTCGTTGGATGGGTCATTCCGAGAGTGGTCGAAAGTCCAGTGGCCCGCTGGGTCATGTTGGATCCCCAATTTTGTAGGGGGGTTGGGCACCAGCAAATGTTTCAAGTACCTGGTAACTTCTCAGGGCAGAAAATGATCCGTTTTTTTGCATAGGTCAAGCACCTGAGAGCATCCCTCCGTGGGAAGCAAAGCTCCCATGTCCATGACCTGCGGTACAAGGGGGACAAAACGGTCAAAAACAACACCAATTCTGTGAAACCTGAGATCCGAAAAATGGTGATCAAATATGGGGTCATCATCCATGGTTTGACGTTAAATAAAAATATGTAAAACCACATGAAATCACCCACCATTTTGAAAAATGATCCATACATCATGTTCATTATAATATATATATATACGTATATATATTTCAGGGGACTGTGGACCTTGCCGACTTTCCAAGATATAGATAACTCTTGAAAGCCCGAAAGCGTGATGCAGAATTCCTGAGTTTCTGCTGATCTTGTCAATTCCAACAAAATCGTGAGCTCTCAGCACATATACAGGATTCATTTGATGGTCTTTCAAAAGTAAAAACACAGTCCCAAGTCTCCCAAAGATTGGATAGTTGCCACCTGTCACCTGATTGAATGGTTCATGATGTTTCATGAATACACTGCATGACAGTACCAGGAATTCACTTGTCCATCGGTCCTTTGGGTTTAGACTTCATTGGGCACCCAATCACTCATTGATCCCAATGAAGCCGTTCGATTTTCCCAAAAAAATACTGCGGCTTTTTGGGTGGTCAAACGGCGCGTTGAACTTGACATGTACAGGAAAACTCTTCCAAACATATCCAAACATGATGATCCAGAAAAACAATTGGTTGCTGCATGTTGCTGCAAAACTCACAGGAGCTCCCATGAAAAATCGGCGACGATTCCCCACAGACCATCCATGCCCATCAACCATGGTGAGGACCTGATTTTTTTGCATCCGATGGGCGCCATTCTTTGGTGCTCCCAGCATTTACCACTTGCAAAAAATCCCTTCAGGCCCTTGCTGAATCCCACCCCTCATATTAAATAATCCCTTGCTGATGTCAACAGTCCCTACTAAACCATGCTTTCTAGAGGGTGTTTACCCTCTGGTAATTTAACATAGCTATTGAAAATTGCCATTTATAGTGGATCTTCCCATTAAAAATGGTGATTTTCCATAGTTATGTTAGTTTACCAGAGGGTAATATCAGGGGGTTTTGGGATTCTTCAATCAACCAGCGAAGTTTTTCAATCTGCACCCACCCGCATCCTCCATTCTCCCTCCACATCCCAGCCTGCACCCGACCACACGGGGCCATGACCATGGGTGCTATGCAGCGGCACACCAGTGGCCCGGGTTGCCTCCAAAAAGATGAGGCTTAGCATGGGAAGATGTCAACCTATGTCGACCGATGTTGGTTTAGCATGGTTTAGCCATGGATTTCCATAAAACCAACAAATTTAAGGGTCCGAATGTCCTAATTCTGTATAATCAACCAAATTCTATAACTCGTGAGAAACATTGGAACACCACTTAAATCAACCAAAGGTTCTTAATTCATGGTTGACCTTCAGAAACCCATTAGATTCGATACTGAAGCAAAAATGGAGATCGAAGATGATCGAAGGACGATTCGTAGCTGGCAAATAACCCTAAGGACTAAGTCCCCTATGCCTATGGCTATTCCAAGTGATTCAATTCTGGTTTGTTGCTTCCCCATTCTACTTGAAGACCCATGTTGACATGTGACGCCTGGTCTCGAGTTCGGAGGGGCTCGACTCACCTTTTGTAGGTGATATTAAAAAATGGCATCTTTTGTCGCTTCGATCCAACACGTATGTTGGTCCACGTACAATCCAAGTGCTTGATGAGTGAATCCTTCGAACGTTCCCTGGTTGAATCCCCACTAAAAATGTCCAGTTCTCATTGTTATTGCGTAAAAAACCGCAGTTTCATCAGGTTTATCTTGTTCTCTCCCAATCTTTGCTGCTTGACTTCATATCAATAAATAGAATTAAATATATATACATATATATATGTAGTCCCGAATTTACTGATCTAACTCTCCACAATGAAAGTAGTTTTTTGGCTTCCTTGTGGGGTTTCCTATTGTTTTGCACACGTTTATCCAGGGTTCAAAACATATTTTGCCTCCAAACCCATTCAACAGGCTTCAAAACCTATTCAACCGTAGATTGATCTCCACATTAAATCCTGGTCTAGTTGTGAACCAACTTCAGTTACACAGCTATTACGTACGATAAATCAACTATAAACCACCATTTTTGGCGATTAAATCTGTTAAACCCGAAGTTGTGTTGCTCATATGCCCATTTGATCAGGTAGCTCCCAACACCCCAGGTAACAGGGGGTTGTAAATTTGGGTGCGTGTGGCTATCCTTTGCCCATACTGCACTGGAGCAACCCTATTTGGTGGATCAAAAATCATCAATCAACCACCATTTATCAAAGTTATCAAGGTGTTCACGATCTAGTCCATATATCTTTGATGGTCAAAAATGTTGAAAAAAAAAAAACTGAAAAAAACCCTGTAAATCATGGCCAAAATCCTCAGAGAAAAACGCAGAAAAATCACATCTCCAAGCGTGCCTTGGAGGCTGCAGAGCCGAACAAAGGTGTGGAACCTCCAGGCTGGGGATGGTAGACCGGTGCCATGGTGCCCCCCTTTGTGATGTTTGTTGCTTTATAAAGCCCATGGAAAACTATAGTTATGGTAGGTCCATCCCCATTGAACCATAGAATTAACCCCATGAACATCCATTAAAACTATATAGTTATATGTATACGTACCATAAACCATAGAATTCAGCCACTTTTTTGAGGCGTTTCGATAGCCGCTATCGACTGGGCTGATAGCCTCTGCAGGAAAAAAATCGTCAAACATCCCACAGAGCATGGGAAAATCCATGGTGGAAAATGTGCGGAAAATGATGTACAAAATCATGAAAAACAACCACAAACGTACCCTCTAGTGATTTAACATAGCTATTGAACATGGCCATTTATAGTGTATTATCCCATAAAAAATGATGATTTTCCATAGCTATGTTAGTTTACCAGAGGGTAACTAAAAGGCATCACATTGTGGGAAGATTGGTCAGATAGGTTGTACATGATAATATGTAATGTCTTAAAAAAGAAATGATAGCTGATTGGATTGAAAGCTTGGCAGCTTCTATACATATTTCGATTCGTTTTCTGAGGAAACAGTATGTTGAGCTTTAGCCAGTTGGATCCGGAACAACTGGGCTCTAGCACAATTCAGAGGGATTACATGCCAGTTTCCAATTGATTATGAGGTTAGATCATCCTGATTGCAATTCTACTCTAAAGGCTTGGTACCCTTTGGAAGAAAAAAATGCACTTGGAAGTCATTTTTTCCTAGTTCGGCAACCAACACAAACGGGGGCCGTTTGAACAAAGAAACAAACGAAAAGACTATACAGAGGTTTATCGCATTTTCACAGAGGTGTTACCCATGTCTTTGGCTTGTTGCAATCCCTGTGATTGGGTCCATGTTCAACCTATAAAAACCTAGGATTCCGTGTCCTTGATCTTTCCTGGGTGTGTCTGAAAAAAAGGGCCCAAGAGTGGTTCATCATTATTTCCAATACTAAATGGCAGTGTGAGGGGAGAAATATGTCATCTTCAGACACACCCATATCCATATGGGGATGGATCAAAACCCTATCCCCCTGGTGAACATCAAAATAGCTGGTAAATGGATGTTCATCCCCCTAAAAATGGTATGTATAGGTATTGATCCATATCCATATCATTGGATTGGTCAAATCCCAAAGAATTGATGCTAACGTTACTAAACCATGAAAAAAACATGATCAAACTCACCAGGCTTCAGGCCGAAATCCCGATTTTTTCCCGGGGAAAACCATGGAAACCAGGTCGCGCCTCGCGCTTCGGCGGGTACAGCCCGAGGCTCGGGGCCTTGAAAGTCACAGCTGGGAAGGGAAAAGATGGGGAAAAACACCTGGGAAATCACACATAGCAAGGGGAAAATCAACTAGAAATGGAAGACTATATCTGGGAAAATATGGGAGAATGATCTATGGATAGATTGGATATGTGTTTTAATGTGAAAATCATCTATAAATGGACGTTTTACTGGGACACTCCCCCAAAAATGGAGGCTGTCGCTGGAAAAATCCTCGAGCCCAACGGGGAATTGACAAGAAAATCACCCAAAAAGGTGGCTACGATTCACTCATAGATATACAATGGGTTGGGGCAACCGCAACGGCTTCACCGCAACCTTCTAATGGTCAATATATTTCGTGGTCAATATTAGAGTCAATGTGATAAATCGGATAAATGTGATGATTAGAAGTTGCATCGACTGGAATTAATGTCCATGCAAAATTGATAGTTTTGTCTGCCTTACGATGTCGACTGCATATTGTCACATCTATATAACATATATGTCATATCATATGAGCATGTTTATCATGCCTGTGGTTAGTGGAAATTGCGAATAGCCACATTTTCTGGATGGTTCAAAGAGAAACCACTATGCAGATCAAAACCATGATCGAGATGGCCAAGACCTTTCGGGAGATAAGAAATTATTTTAAGAAATGGTACTTTGAAGATGTCGTCAGCAAGGGGGATGCAAGGTGGTGTTTCATAGTTAGCAAAGCTGCTTTGATGACAAGTAGGAATTAGTGTTTTGAAGATATATCTATAGTTTTTGGGTCGTCCGACCAACAAACATAACTTTGGGGATACCACATTCTACTAAGAAAATGACATGTCCTTTTTCCACATCCGTTGGGTACAAACAATGGAGATTTCAAGAGATTTGGGTATTTTGCCAGATGGCGAGGTGATCCACTTCACAAAATGCTGGGGAAAAAAAGACTGAAATGGCGTTGTCTACCCACAAAATCCAGCGGATTATCATCATTGTTCCTGGTTCCTTTTGAAGAAGAAACCATTTACCCTCTAGTTATTCAACCTAGCAAACTGGAAGATCAGCAATTTTATTGCCGGCAAATCCTCATTTTTATCATCAAACTAAATTGGCCATCTATGCCAACCAGAGGGTATGGGGTATACCGGTATACCATGATACCCCGTCCTCAAACACACCCACCGGGTGAAATGGCTGTAGAACACTGATGCCTGTTCTGTCATAACTATGAACTATGTGACCGTATATAATGACTATGTATTATCATTAATAGATATTCATAGTTATTCATATTCACGTTGAGTACATATCAATATGCACAATCATGTCTAAGCGTCTATTGTCCTCACTATGCTCTTATATGCACAATATTACATATACAATAATTTATGGTTATAAGTTGTATATAACAATATATGGTTACAATAATCTATGGTTACATATAACAATTACCCTCTGGTAAACTAACATAGCTATGGAAAATCACTATTTTTAATGGGAAAATCCATTATAAATGGCAATTTTCAATAGCTATTTTGACATAACCAGAGGGTACAGTTACAAAACGACGAAGAACCACCCGTTCAAAAGGTCGCCTTGCCGCCTTTTCGCCCCTCCGGCCTGGTCCACCGGGCCCAGCGTGGTACTCGTTCTCTGGTCGACGTCGGGAACGCCGACCATCACCTGACCGCTCCAATGCCCCATTTTTTGACTCGCAAAATACAGAAAATACATGGAGTTTTTGGGGGATAGATCAGATCTGGAAAATCCACCATGTATCTATCTATCTATCTATCTATCTGTCTGTCTGTCTGTCTGTCTATCTATCTATCTATATCTATATCTATATCTATATCTATATCTATATCTATATCTATATCTATCCATCCATCCATCCATCTATCTATCTATCTATCTATTAAATTAATACACTGTACATATGTTTCCTGAGAAACCCTTGGTTTTCCCTGTCTATGCGAATTTAATTGCTGGAGGGTAACATCAGCAATACCTTTTTGCATTGGTATCAAGCCATTGTACCAATTGTATCGATGTGTTTGTTGATTTCCAATAGTGGGCAAAAGGCAAGCCTGTACAACATAATTACACAACTACGAGTATGTAGGATTAAAGGATTATATAGTCCTATACGGTTCATCGGTGGCCATTAAGAAACAGTCGATTCCCCAAATAAATATTCCTAAATGATAAACGCCTCCGGCAAATAAACATATAGAATTATGATAAATCCATGGTGAACGTAGGGATGATCTACTTTCATGATGGATTTTCCGTAGGTTTTTTTTCCAACCTGAGGAGAAACTTGTAGTGGGATAGAGAATAAGAACGAACACCCATCTACTTCCAAGAAAACTAGAAATCAAAGGTATGGCAAAAAAAACATCCATAATGATGCTCAAATTGAGCACAGTATCCTCATGAAACACCTTCCAGACAATCCAGGCACGCTGCCTTTGTCTTCCTCGTAGGGCGGCGGCCTCAATTTCGGTCGGCCAGGGCCCCTTTTTAGGGGATACCATCCATTTCACCGGTGAGGCACCCCACAAGGAAGTTGATAAGCACGTTAACTATAGTTATATCCCCCATAAACCCCAGTTAACCAAGTTATTTTCTGAACTTAGCTATTCTGGGCGGCCTCAGCTTGCGCCTTCTTGGTGGATTTCATGTGATTCGGTGGTACCCATTGTTTGTTCATCTTTGAGCTTCTAAAGGAAAGGACAGATCTGAGTGTATGGCGAAATACAGTCAATCATCTGCAAATGGTGGAGTATCCGTTGAAGAATATCGGAAAAAATTAAACATGGGGGGGAACACCAGGATCTCACCAACATCAAAGCTGGGCAATTGCTTCACTTGCTGACTCTCCAAATAAACTACAGTGTCTTGGGATATGCTGATTATACCTGCTCTTTTCAACCTACCTCCTCTTTGTACTTCGCCATGGTTATTGCTGTAGGGTCCATTTCCAACTGCTGCTGTTTGTTCCATCTGTAATCGATTCCCCAGTCGTAGTCGTATTGGATTTCCCATTGAGAAAATCAAATCATCGACTCACCACCAAATCCAAGTATTTGAAGGCCCCAGGTCTTGGTTCCACCAGTCACAGCCCTGAGCTTCCCCTCCCATAGTCGTGCGCTGCGTGCGCTGCCGCGTGCGCTGCCGCTTCTCTCGTTTCTTCGGGTCGCGGCATGGCTCCCTCCTGGCACAACTAGGGAGTTTACCCTCTGTACCCTCTGTTAACATGAAACCAATATCACTGAAATTATAAAATAAACATTACTTTATTACATATGATCATGGGTGTTAATAAATATATAAATATTATGACATAATGGTTTTTATGATGGATATGAATAGTATTACCCTCTGGCAAACAGTGGTTTTAATGGGAAATCCCCGCGCTAAATAGAGGTTTAAAGCTGGGAACACCATCTACAAATGATACAACCTCTGGTAATGTGTTATGTATCTTTGGAAAACCATCATCTTTGGAAAATCATTGAAGTAACTGTGTCACTTTCCATAGCAAATGGTGAAAATTACCTGAGGGTATCCTTTATAATCCTTTACAGTATACGTTGTGGTAATCAACCATGGCTGTCTGAGAGAGAAAATCATCGACCAATACGGGAGATTTTCGCCACGGAAATGACTTCCAGATGATGTACTGTGGTCAAGTTCCATGCTGTATGAACTATGGTCATCCTACCATTACTGGCCTATTCTCATAGTACTGCTGTGTCAGTATGTATATCACATTAACTCCTGTGCGATATCCTACTCTATTACACACTCCTATGAAAATCTAGGGATGACCAGCCTCTATTCTGTATATAAAACCCATCTTTGGACCGCAACACATTTTTGGGGGGTGGTTCCTGGGTCGCCTGGGTCGATATGTCATCGGGTTTTGACGATCAATTTTTTGGGTAAGCCATGGTTTATTAAAAAGGCTGGTCAACTCTGAACTTTTCTTGATCAACTAATATCAAATATATCAAATCCCCATGGCCTTCTTAATCAAATCCCCTGGTGAAGTTTTATAGTTGGAATATAACAAGTGGAACCAACAATCCGCAGTTTTGCAGCTTATTTTTCTTGGTCAAATCCAGCTCTTTGGATCTCAGTTTTCACTCTGTTGATTGGTCAAAGTGTGCCAAAAGCGTGTCACCGATGGTAAGGTAAGGTCACCTTGATCCTTATGTGTGGAAATATTTACATACAACAAGTCAAATTCCCAGTCCTTGGTGGTTCTGTCCCCATCATTGCTTATCAATCTGGACAATATCATATCATACGCAGGCTCAAGCCATGTCTGATGGTTCCCTCTACCCCAAGCATCGTTTTTTTTAGAGGTCGAGGAACTTATCCGGAAATCCTCAGTCAGTTGCTGGTGGGTGCGAATTCGATTCCAAAATAAGGGTCGCTTGGGGGACAATTATGCTATTCTTCGAGAAAACTAGCTCAAACCACTAACCCGGTGCCGGGGCAGTTGACTCAAAAATGGCTACGATTCAGGAACTTCCAAACTTACCTAGGCGTGGAAATGCTCCTCTTTTTCGAAGAATGCGTGGCCCAATAATATTCATAAGTTTCATGGTCAAAAGATGCTGTATGGGGTCACTGGTCATCTATCCATATCTATCCCATAATGGGAATCATTACAATGGGTACATAAAACATTATAAATCCCTATCAGTGGATTGATCATCCCCCGATGTTAGACATCATCCCTGGCCAGTTTCACTTCTGCCATATCACAACAGCCAGCTTCGCATTAACTACATGTGTTGCTGAAATCCAACTAGTTTTCTTGCTTAGAATCCAAAACTTTTTCACACCAATGATATTCCATAGTTACCCATACTTAATACCATTGTTAGTTGGTTGTGTCCCTGTATCCCGTCATGATCCCGTCATGATATCCCGTAATATGACCATGTTTGTTGGTCCCAACTGCCGAGCACCCCGGTCATGGTGCTGTCGCCAGCCCTCCCAGGGCAGCACATATTGGTGCTGCTGACTCCTGGCTGTACATCTGATCATCCATGTGTG
>Ga0126342_10000588_pt1 | contig 41739 bp, 34 predicted proteins | sample Cyp1metagenome_FD_92528 | JGI IMG/M metagenome (GOLD analysis project Ga0126342, IMG submission 92528) | Coral microbial communities from Lord Howe Island, Old Settlement Bay, Australia - Cyphastrea 1 metagenome | ecosystem: Host-associated > Invertebrates > Cnidaria > Coral ...
AGGAAAAGAAGAAACAGGAGTTGTACGAGGTGTGGAAACGATCCGCTCTGGCTCACCTGATCTTCCACTCCTTGCTGCTTGGGAGCCTCAACAAGGGCCGCTGATTCTTGGAGACTGGCTGCTGTTGGTCGAACCAATAGTTGCCGACCTGTCGTTGTCAGCTGCTGAATGGTGGAAGGCCTTGATTGACGCCTCCGAACAATGGTACAAGCGGCGTGTTAGCCTCAGTCCGCTGGATCGCATCAAGCATCCCGTGGAAGCTCCTGCAGAAATTCAACAAGAAAAATGGCAAAGATTGGAACGCCGAGTGGCTCAACCAGTGCGTGAGCCCAGACTGGAATAATTCCTGGGCATGGTGCTGCTGTGCTGATGGTTGGATGGCGCATTGACTTCCCCACCGACATCATGTGCGTTCATGCTGAGGGAGCCAATAGTTTTTCACGTTGCACTGCATGCTTGGAATATACGTAAGTAGCTTGAGCTGGGCTGTAACAAGTTGATTTGGATTTGGATGTAAGCACCTTTCGATGCTTCAAAGGGAGAGTGCTGGCAGTTTAGACATTGCCGTTGCATTCACCCATACATGTTTCAATGCTCCTTTTTGTACTTTTACTCAAGCTTCTGGCGAAAATCAGCTGCTGCGAAACTTCATGGACGACGACGTGGGAAGCTTGGTGGTGGAGAACCTGGTGGGGCTTAACCACTACCAGCAATCCATGTTTGATTCCCGCTGGGTACATATATATATATATATGTATATATATATATATGTATTTCCCCTGTTTTTTTGACTTATTTCACTTTTAAAAAACTGAGTCGTCTATATACAATACGTATTAGGATGATCTGGTTGGTACATAATTGCAACTTTCATTTTCCAGAATTGAAAGTGACATTCGCAGAAACACGACTTATGTTTTCTTTCCATTGATGTGTCTATTGCCAAGGAAACCCCGGTTATGAAGACAAAATATCAGAAAATCTGTAGGAAACAGGTGTCAGCGGTGTCGATTTGCAGGCCAAGGACAAGAAGAAAGCAGCAACTACCAGCAAAAAGTTAATGGAAGTAGCTGAGGAGGATCTTTGGTATGAAAATAAATATTGAATGCGCCCGCTAGACTTGGCACGATCGGCAGGATCCGATTTTTTTCTGCAGACCCTTGGAAGAGATCAAGCAGCTTGCCAATGTCCTTTTCGCCAAACTGCACCATGAACTTATCCATTTATCTATCGCTTATAGGTTATAGGGGGCTAAACCAGTCAGACATCCATAGACTTTTGGAGGTTTAATATGGTTGACGAGTGGCTGCGTTATACGGTTGATGGCGATTGGGATGTGGTAGAAGGATGGGACCGGTTGCCATCGAAGACGACATGGAAGCATGGGGGACTGCTGCAGATAAAAGAAACACATGCTTCGGGTGATAGGGGAAATGGCCTGTTCAACAATGCCGCCAATCAATTGATGCGGAAAAGTGGTTGGAGGCAAACGAGGAGGTTGTTGGGAAGGAAGATGGGATTGGAAACTGTGTCGAATATACCTAAGGATGTACTGGTGGTCTCCGAGGGTGACGACGCAGTGGACTTCGTCGAGCCAACTCCAATCCAAGTGCAGGTCTTGAATGGACTCCTATACACCACGGGGATACGGTATGAAAACCAGGTTGGAGTATTGAATGCCATGGAGGTGGTGTATGGTGAGACCGTGGCGGAATTCTGTAGTACGGTAGTGGGAGGTACACCAGAGTCCCCTTATCCATTTATCTATTGCTTATAGGGAGCTAAGGATTTGATTGATATATCCATGAAATGGTCTATTCGGTGATGATCCGATATCCATAGATTCCCAGGAAATTTAACATGGCTTGAGTGTTGTTGATGGGGAATGATTCCATGAAAGTACCCATTGATCATCATTGATCTATACCAGCGATGATCAGCAAAGGATTTTTTCCGGATGATGAGTTTGAACATGGTCTTTACCAGGCTGAACGGTTGCACTTTTGGAGGTGTAATAGGGATAATTGAGAAATATCCATAGATTTTTTGGAGGTTTAATATGGTTTATGTAGCGGTTGTTGATTGGGATTTACTAGGAGTGATATGTCCATGAAATTATCCATGAAATTATCCATAATCATAGAATGTTTATAGTATTGATGGGTTTATTTTGTTGCAATCAAACGTGGCAGGCGGAAAATCCACCAATTGTATATGCAGGTTTAAAGCTGGGAACATCATCGAACCAATCAAATTCGGGATTTTCAGCCATCCATGTTTGATTACCGCAGGGTATATAATGGTATATATATATATCTTTTACGGTGTTTTTGGACTTATTTGACTTTAAAACTGGGTTGCCTACAATACATATTAGGATTATCTTGTTGGTGCATAACTACCACTCTCCTTTTCCCAGAATTGAAAGGGACAATCGCAGAAACAAGACTTATGTTTCTTTCCATTAATGTGTCTACTGCCGAGGAAACCCCGGTTATGAAGACAAAGTATCAGAAAATCTGTAGGAAACAGGTGTCAACGGTGTCGATTTCATTAAGCATGGACATTGTTTTAAACATACATAAGACTGTTTGACATTTCACTTGAAAGGGAAAACACCATCTTGCCATTGATTTTAAACATTGTTAATATACGGATTGTTTAACATACATAATCGATTGACAATGTCTACTTTCCTGTTCAATTACCATCTGGTTATTGAACATAGCCATGGAAAGAGCCACCATTTTTAATAGGTAAACCATCTTTAAATGGGCCAGCTATACCATGGCGAACTGTTAGTCATTACCAGAGGCTATTTATAACATCGTTAAACAGACAGGAAAGTAGACTGCAAACATTCTGGACGGAGGCCCGGCACTTGGCTCCCACGGCTCCCGACACGCTGGGGCCCCGGGGTAGCCGGCAAATGCCCTCAACTTTGGCTGATGAATTTTTCGGACATGACCCAACTGGGGTCAAATTGAGTGTCAGCTTTTGGTGTCATTGTTTCTACCAAGTGTGATATGGGCACAATGTTGTCACACCAATAAAATCAAGCTTATCATCCGAGCAGAGGCCTCCCAGCTAACGAATCCATAACAATCCAGCCCTCTAAAAGCGAGACTCTGGAAGAACTGTCGCCCGTCTTTGTAGGCTTCACTGTCCCGGCCTGGCTTAAAAATGCACCATGTGTTTCCTCAAAGTTTGTCCCCGTATTTTGATGAAATCCCAGGCTGCCAACGCAACCCTTCGAAGAATCGGATCCCTTCGTGATGGACGCGGTGCGGGGCCGCCCTAGGGTCGACCAGTGATCACTGGAACCATGGGATCTATGATGGACCGATTCAACTCTTACACCGCTGTGGATAGAAATATAGCTCATTTGTTGTCCAGTAGGGTCCCATGTTGTTTAGTTTGGGATTGGATACTACTTTGGTGATCGCAAGTCACCAGACTAGGCTTGTCAATTTTGTTTTCAAATGCTACCCTCTGGTAATTTGTTACATAGCTATTGAAAATGGCCATTGAAATAGTGAGTTTTCCCAATAAAAATGGTGGTTTTTTCCATAGTTTTTGTTAACGTTTACCAGGCCGGGTACTCCATATGTTGTGAGCGTTGGTTGAATTTTCAGCGTGTGGATTGTGAGCTGAACCTTTTTGAACCCCTTTCTGCTTAGAGCGACACGATTTGTTGGGCGAGAAAACAGGGTCCAATTTGTTATTCATTTGATAATGGTTATTAATGGTTATTGATGGTTATTAATGGTTATTGATGGCTATTGATGGTTATTTAAAAAATCCAGAGTACTCTTATAGAATTGGGATTAATTAGGCCATTGTTCTTGTTGTTTGATTCCTACTTCTGTTACTCTTGCCAAGAATCATATTGTAGCCTCGATACACCCTTGATACCTACTTCTTGTCGTTTCGTTTCTATTTAACCTCCATCGGTTGAAATTGATGGTATTCTTCTTAGTGGCTTGGAACATGAATTTTGTGACTTTCCATATATTGGGAATGTCATCATCCCAACTGATTTTCATATTTTTCGGAGGGGTAGGTATACCACCAACCAGTATTGTTGAGATACCTTAAACCTACTTCTTGTTGATAGCATTTCGATCATCCCCGAAAGGCGAAAAAAAAATCCGATATGACAAATCTTGGTTACACATGGTACATCATCCATATGGTTGGTTAGAATTTGGATGAATTTTTAGTTTAAATCCAATCCATGGAATCCATAAATGAAAACCACCAAGCAATCCATGGAATCCATGATATTCCTATCTGGCTTGTCATATGATAATCCTTTTTTGGATCCCAAGCGCTGGGCAGGTGCCACACCTCCTTTTCTCCGGTGGCCACAGCAAAGCGGACCCTCTTTGGATGATGTTTGTTTTTGTCATAGGCAGCGGCGTATGGGAATTTTCATTGAGCAACAGGGGTTTTTCAACAGAAGTAGCTATAGCATAGCTATGGACAATCACCATTTTTAATGGGTAAACCCAGGTAAACCATCTATAAATGGGCCAGCTATACCATGGCTATGTTAAATAACCAGATGGTAATAGTTGTACTATACTTGTATCATTATCTATTGTATCTACATAATTGGCTGGATAATTTAGATAATAGCTATAGGGAAGAACTAGAATTAAGATGGGAAATTACAGGGAATTAACCATCAATGGGGATACAATGGGGATATACCCGGAGAGAGTGGGACAATAAATAAGACCATATGGTACATTAATACGGATGCAACGGGACACACATAAGGACATAGGGGATGAGTCAAAACTAAATACCATCTGGTTATTTAACATAGCCATGGAAAATCACCATTTTTAATAGGTAAACCATCTATAAATGGGCCATTTGCCATGGCTATGTTAAATAACCAGAGGGTAATTTATCCTGATTCATGACCCCAAAAGTGGCTTCAAAACGTCTGGATGTGCTCTATTAAAGGCCCCCAGATGCGCTACAGTACCCGTCGGCAGCAGGTAGCGCAAATGACAACAACGCACCAGGCAAACCTTAATGGGATGTAATGGGACACAATTGGGGATACAATGGAATATACCCACTGGTAATTTAACATTTATAGTTGATTTACCCATTAATAGCATGATGATTTTCCAGTTCGCTATGTAAACGTTTACCAGGCCGGGTATTGTTAAACAAATAGTTGGGATATGTTGATCGGATGAAGAACGGCCTCGATCCCAGCTATTTTGGTGTTTTTTCTGCAAGGGGACTTGGACGACTTTGACGCCAGATATATGATGTGGAAGTACAGTGTCAGATCGTAACATCACTTGGATGACTTTAAACACATACATCAGCAACTTGGATAAGAAGTGGGAAAACAATCATCATCGGGGACCAGAAGTTATCATCCATAAGTTATTGGATCCTTTGGCAAAGTGATCATTTCAACCCCACAGCAACTGAGTAAAATCGTTGAAGGATTGACAGAAAACTGGTTGGTATCATCCCATGGTGTGTTTGGCCATGCCAACTCAGATTTAGGATTTTTTAGGCATTTTCAGGCAAAAAACGTGCTGAAATGGAACATGTCCTATAGTGAAAATGACACTTCTTCCGATCAAACATCCCTGGAGTCTTTTGGATGAACAAGTGCTGTAGCTTATCGATCCAATACACTGATTTTCATTGTGGTAGAACTTGCCAAAGACGATGCTTTTTTTCAACGACCCAGACACAGGACAGCACCGTTTTTTGTGTGGAGAGAACCAGGTTTCGGGAGAATTGGACGATCGATTGTCATAGGGAAATAGCAACAGTTGTGGTTTTTTCCTAGCGACAAGTTGGTTGGAAACATGTTTTGTCTCATTGTTACTGTACTATCCAGTGGTGAATGGAGGGAGCGCTTAAGAGCTATTGTATCCTTATATTCCCTATTCTAACAGGGAGAGAAGGAGCTAGAGTTTCAGAGAATCAATGTTGTAGTCCAGTTTGTTGTTGGTGTATTTATTTTTTACTATCATGATGCCCACCACTAATTAAGTAATTATCAACCACGTGATAGATTGGTAGGTACGAAGAATAATTCTTGGGCTAAGGAAACCGTTGGCAACTTAACTTGGCAATAGAAAATCAACCACATTTAGACATCCAATGATATCCATTTGTAGATTCGATGAGTTCCTCACAAATTATCAACGTCCCACTTTGAATTTCCTGACCCATTTCGCAGCTGGACATTGCTGGGTTGATGTGACTCGCCCATTGGGGCGCCATGTATCCTATACCTACATGACTGCTCCATTGTTTGGGTATATTTCAGGATCCTAAAATGGAGGTACTTACCATATATAAGGCCTGTTTTTTAGGCCTATGTAAGTGAATATCACCACAAAATATGGCCTTGTATGGTACAGTACCTCCATTTTAGGTTTCTGAAATGACCATTGATTGTTTGGGTATATAAGCAGCAACGTGGAGCATTTGGGCAGAGATATCGTTAACCTAGACAGAGATGGCCGGCTGGAAAATGACTGTCTTGAATTGAAACATAATCCTAAAATTGGGAAATCTCCAGTTAATGATGGTAAACCATCAATCTGGGCAAATTATAACGACCTCACTGCGACCGAAGCCTGGAATCATTGTTAATAAGGGAAATCATCCCCAAATGGCCTTAATTCAGGTTAGTGAAATAGTATAAATTACCCAGATCAATGTTAGTTTTGGCCAGGGATATTTTCTTGCTACGTCTTGCTAGATGGGTGTTCCTCAAAATTTTGATAAGCCCAAATCATCCAAAATTCAACTGCAAAATAGTGTTAACGCCCATGGTCTTGGGGTCCCCCATTTTATATATATAAACTTATTCTTTATGGGATTTATCAGTAGCATTTCAGATGATCACGTCAACCAACTTACATCTGGGTACCGCCGAGGAAACGAAGTGGTGTGATGCTGGTGAGCAAAGAGGAACACAGCCCAAGACTCAGCACTTGATCTTGAGTTTTTTTGAGTAACCCTCAAAAAGATAGAAGGTCATTTATCACTATTTTAGCAAGTAGATATATATATTATACAAATATGCATTATATATATATGGTTCCCTTTGCCATGCGGATCAAAGAATCACTACATTGCCTATCAGATTCTCATCTTGATCCTTTTAACATGTGTTTGTATACTGTTCAAATCCGCTGTTGGTCAAGGATTACCGGGAAAACTTGAATGAACAATCAACAGAATGAACCCCTATTTTTGGTAATTATATGTAATTATGGTTTTTACCAGCCATGTTTATTCGATGAAACCACATGGATCATGGACCATCCCCATCAAAAACAACGGATGCTTTTTGGGATTGTTTTTTGTTGAGCCAACCCGCCTGACCGAGGCAAAAGACCTGATCTGGGTAATCCCTGAATCATAAACTCCCACGCATGAACCTAAAACTAGTGCGTAACCCTGAGATTGTCATGGAGATGGATCAATATACATGAACATACACGCAAAATCCACCACTATTTGTGATATTTGTGAGCTGGACCCATACTGTAGCAATTCGCGGGTATTCCATTCAGACAATCCCATTCATATCATGTTGCTTGTCAGAAATCGCATTATTATCCCCACGAAAAAAAAAATGCAAATCAAATCAAAACAAGCAGCAAACAAAGAAGCAAACAAACTGTACATCCACATAGGTCACCCATAAATATCGCAAAAACCCTAAATTCTCTGGATCGAGCCTTTTTTTGAAAAACACCCGTTGCACGTCGGTCGGTTGACGCCACCTAGGTGCATTTGTGTCCCAGCCTTTGCGAAGCATCATGCAGTGGTTCTCGCCGCTCGATGCTACACCCATGACTGGGAATGGTGATAATAATCTATAAAAATGGTGACTGGGGGATGGTAAACATGACATTGTTTTACCCATATTATATCATATTATCATATTAATGTTACATAATGTTAGACGACATATCAACATATTGTATTAGGTTAGGATAACATTGCAATGCTGATTAACTATCTTAGGGTAAATAATGCTAGATATCTTATATTAATATGCGGATCCACTACTTGTATCTACTTGTTATATGACCCAAATTCTCCAATCTGTTTTCTTACCCAGTTCGATGAATGATATCTATGCAGTCTATGGGATCAATTAGTTAGAAAGATTGGATATAACTGATGATTCCTTTATATGTGAAAATATGTACAGAATAGTATGTACATATGGTTCCAATTTGGGATCCACCCTAGTTCCTTTTTTTATGGGGAAATATGCATTAAGAGTATGGGTAATCGGAATAGCAATACTAATATAAATATGTTCTTCTAATTTGGCATCCACACTAGTTCCTTTTTTTTGTGGGAAAGTACGTGCTTTTTTGGGTCAGATACATCATGAGTTATACGGGTAATGCACCGCTTAGCAACTGGGAATTTGGGGCAGAATTTTCCGATGAACCATTGGAAGATGATGGAATAGTGAATTACTATATTTGGGTTCATGGTAGAACAATAATGTTGGAAGACTATGATAATTAATAGTCAAAAGTCAAAACTAGTGGGAGACTATGAATGTTGGAAGATTGGAAGACTATTTGGTCAATACTACTTCCAATCTTCCAACATTAATACTATTGGATTACTATTTGGATTACTATTGGAAGACCAATCTGGTTGGTGGTTTGGAACATTTTTTATTTTTCCATATATTGGGAATAATCATCCCAATTGACTAATATTTTTCAGAGGGGTTGAAACCACCAACCAGCAATGTTGGAAGATTGACTTACTATGATAATGATAATCTTCCAAATGTTGGCTTACGAATTGAAAAAACGAGGCTGGGATGATGGGATCCAATCATCCCAATCGGTCATCCAATCATCGGGGGCCATGAAAAGATAAGCAGTACTCGGGGTATAGAAACAAAGATTTTCTAAGAAACAACCAGGTATTTTTATTCAGCTGGCCAGCAGGAAGTGCCAGCGTTTCCATCTGAAAAATCACCCTTGTGCCAGCAGATCGTGGTTCGATTTTTACACAGCTGTGCTGAACATGCTGAAGATACCCTCTGGTTATGACTAACATAGCCACGGGAAATGGCCCATTTATAGATGGTTTACCTATTAAAAATGGTGATTCCCCAATAGTTGGGATGATCCAATGTGACTTTCATATTTTTCAGGGGGGTTGAACCCACCAACCAGTGTAGTTTGTTGACATGTTATTTGGCTACTGTCATTTGTTCGTCTCGAGGGAGCAGGATACAGGAATTGGCCGCCATCATATTCCTGGGGCGACAAGGCTTGGAACACAATAGTTCCAAATGTTGGTCCAGTGCTTCCTGTTTCTGACCAGTACTTCGGGGTGCAGTTCTTTCATAAGCATATTAAGCATTGACCCAGAGTTCATGGAGTTGGTGTTCTAGGTATTTCTAGGTATAGTTCATGGTGTTTTTCAGGGTTTTATAAAGCAAATCTTTCATCTTGGTCCACAAAAAGCGTGCATTTGAAGAGGGATCGGAAACTATAGCATACTTGGGCGGTCATCCAGTTCCAGTCCCTTTTGTCCCAGTTTTTTTGCCGAAGGGTACCACAGGATTACCTGACAACTACATAGCATCTTTCCATCCAATAACCAGCAGTTCAGCTACACCATGATCCATAGATGTCCTTTGCCCATTGGTTGGTTGATGAAAAAAGAGGGGTTTGAAGAAACCCCGAAATAACAACAGGTTTCTATGATGATAGATGGGATTAACCAGTCACCGGCCCCAACCTATTTTTACCAAAAGGACATTATTGTTAGCAATCATATATTGTGATTAGGATAATTTTACATCATATATTTGACCCCATGATCCACATTGACCCATGTTTTTGCGCTTCTTTTTCACCCCCCCAAGATCCCGTATCAGGTCAATCTTCAAAATCCTCGTGAGGTGCGAATCGAGGCGGGTTCCGGTGTCCTCCAGCCATGGCAAGCTGGTAAATCTATGGAAATCTACCCTCTGGTTATGACTAACATAGCCATGGTATAGCTGGCCCTAATCGAAATAGATGAAATAGATGGTTTACCAAACTAAATAGCATGGATATTTTCCATGGCTATGTTAGTCATAACCAGATGGTAATATTGGGAAGTGGGAACAGCTGGCACTTTTTGGGCAATTTTCCGAAGCCATATCTGAAACTGTGGCAATCGGTAACCCACTCTTGGCAATTTTGATCAGGAACATGCTGGTCAATGATCAATGATAAACCATAGGATTGTAGGGCCCAGAACCAACATGTACCTTGAACATCCTGAAAAGAATCCAAATTTGGGGGAGTATACCAGATATGAAGAATATGGGAAGACAGAGGGAATTCTATTGCTTTAAGACGTGTGACAGTTTTGTCAGGTATGACTATGAAAGACAAGTGTCGAACTCGCATCATATCATATTTTCTCAGAGGTATTTCACAACACTGAAACCGGAACTAAAAGATATCAGGACCATCGGGCATAGGTTGCAAAGAGGAAGGCCAAGTGCAGAGGTTTTTCCAGCGTCCTGTTTTGATGACTTTTTCAACTGGTCCTTCTTTCATTGTGCTTGGACTGCTTGGACTGAAGCCTAGACTAGTTTGGTTGCCCAATCAGACTGATTTGATGGATTGCAAACCGGCTGAAATGGCTCAAAATCCTCAAGATGTAGATGGTTTCAGTGGAAGAAGCTTTATTCAACAATGCTTCAAGTGACTGTGTCGTTTCCGAGTGGCAGTAAGACAGCGAGTCGCTTCAAGACTCGACAGTTGGGGACTTGAAGATGGCCCAGAAGTCCCAATGGACTCTTTGCAGATTGCTGGGATTCAGGATCCCAGGATGGAGATCATCTAACCGTTGCACAACCAGCTAAAGTTCAAGGAGCACAACCAATGCCTTCGCAATGTGGTGCTGTGCAGATGGGATGGTGACCTGGGGAAAGCAAAACTCTGGCGGGGATTGTACAAGATCAGCTCAGGAACGTGCAACAATTCACACAGTTGGCATTTGCCGCTATCTTGGCTAATGGTTCAATCGTTGCCTGGGGCAGTGAATACTATGGTGGTGACAGCTCCGCTGTTCAACATCAGCTCCAGAACGTGCAGCAAATTCAAGCCACACCTCTTTGGCATTTGCCATCTCGGGAGCTGGATCAGTGAGTTGCTGGGGCAATCCAGCTATCCTGGTGGCGATAGCTCTGCAGTCCAAGATCAGCGCAGACATATGTGCGGAAAGTTCAGGCCACAGAGGCTGCGTTTGCTGCGTTTTCTTAGCCGATGGATCTGTTGTGACCTGGGGCATGGCGGTGACAGCTCCGCTGTTCAAGATCAGCTCCAGAACGTGCAGTATGTTGTGTCTACATATGCCGCATTTGCAGCCGTCTTGGCCGACGGATCAGTGGTTACTTGGGGCTTTGCAGACTCTGGTGGTTTTCCAGTTCTGCAGTTCAAGATCAGCTCCGACGCACAGGCCTTTTTTCAGTGAAAAGCAACACGTGTTGAAAGGTGGTTTGGCCTGAGAATCCACTGGATAGTACCAAAAATGGTGGTTTTCCTCGACTGCTCATGATTTTCCATTGGTTAACCGGTTAACCTACCATTTGGGGAATCGATAGGGAATAGATTAGGGAAGGTTAATTTTGTTTCATTGAGGTTATGGCAAATCCAAGCGCAACATTCCATTAGGATCCTGTTTGGTCTATAGGTCCAACTCATTTAAAGGGCAGATGTATCCTGCCATCTTCAGGTCATATGATCACATGTGATTTTTTATTTGGGGGAATAACATGGAATAACATGAATAAAAGCAAAGATGCTGAACATGCACTTAAAATCAAGGTAGCAGGAGGTTCGACTATGATTGGGATGAGGCACATCAGGGAAGCCATGGATGGCCAACATCTAGTCCGCAGCCAACAACTATTCGAATCTTCCACTTAATGCCCCTGGTTGGTGGTTTGGAACATTTTTTATTTTTCCATCTATGGGGAATAATGATCCCAACTGACGAACTCCATCATTTTTCAGAGGGGTAGGGCTCAACCACCAACCAGAAATGCAATTATGTTTCTGGAAAAGTAGGCAAGTCCTTTGCCAACAACGGCCTTCCGTCGGGGGGTTCCAACTCCGGGGGGATTTCTTGCGCCAGGACTTTGGCAGCTAACTTGTTGGGTCCGCCTGGGTAGTGAACAACAACTGGTTGGTGGTTTGGAAGATTTTTTTCCCCAACACTTGGGATGATGATCCAATCTGACGAACTCATATTTTTCAAGATGGTTGAAACCACCAACCAGATGTCTTGGAATCATCAATGTCTTATTTTGGGATGTATGGATGTGTCAAAAAGATTCAAAAAGGGGATGAACATCGGCATCGATCCCAGCTATTTTTCTGTTAAACAGGGTAACATGGGTTTTTGATTTATCAAGTATTATCAAGTACTATACCAACTATTTTCCACGGCTTTTGATCAACATGAAATTCAACTTCGAGCCTCGTTCATGTCAAATCTGCGGGAAATCTCGCAGCGGGCGGTGGTCAAGCGGCTTTTTGCGAAAAGCCGGAAACGCTGATGGTGTGTCACGTGCCATTGCATCAAGGTTTTCGGATTTTCTCGGGAAATACTTAAAGTATCTTAAAGTATCTTAAAGCGCCATTAAAGCGCTTAGAATCTGTGGGGAATACCTAAACATGAATAAATCAGATAGATATAGAGAGTTAAATCCAATCTCTTGGGGGTATTTCACACGACCCCAGGACAGCTCAAAGTTCTTGACCCCCAAAGGTGGACGGTGTGTTATACTGAGAACCGTCGAAGCGTCAGCTGACTCAATGCTTCCGTTGGTACCGGGTCACCATATGAGTTTTGGATCAATCGTATTATTGACATGCAATGTACCATGGATTTCATTTTTTTTCTGGTAACGTTGCCCATTCAACCATCGTTTCCCTTGGGGACCTGCAAAACAAGTCTCGGAACGTGCGAAACACACCATGGTGTCGGAGGGACACAGGGTGTGAAGGGGTCAGCCTGGTCAGCAGCGGTGATAGACATGTCCTGGAAACACAAAGGTCATATAGGTTTATCCCATGTGAGCCTATTGATTGGTGAGTATGGGGTATATGAACCCATATCTGGAATTATCAGATATTATCAGATATTATCAGTAGGATTACCATAGCCATAGTGGCAAATGTCTATTTGAAGGTTTCCACTCACCGTTTTTTCTGCTTTCACAATTTCAGACCACCAAAAGGGTACCGTGACTGCTGAAAAAGTGTTTCATTGATCTGGAGAACGCTACAGTTGAATATAATTCAATAGAAGAAGCGGTCAGACCTGGCACCGGGAATCGACCAGAATCTGCCCTGACTGACCCTTTCATGCAGTCCCTGTGCCGTAGCTCTGGGATGGGGAACCCCTGACCGTCGAAAATCTGGCACCTGGAAAGGGCTGTGCCAATCGCCGGGGTGCCACAGTTTTCACAGGCTGGCTGTTGCAAGGTTTATGACTTTGGCATTCTGGTTGGTGGTTTCAAACATTTTTATACATGTTTTATTTTCCATAATAATTATATGGGATATATAATCCAAAACCCATTGTCATATATTTAATTATATGGGATGTCATCCAAACCCCATTGACGAACTCCATCATTTTTCAAGATGCTTTGGTGGCACCACCAAGCAGTCACCGCAGGTCATCCTGAGGGGATGGTCATCCCATCAAGTCAAGGAGTAGCCATGACATCTCAGGATTTCCCGTTGGGATTTGGGTTGGTGTTCTTGGGAAAATCTTAACCGGAAACCATGGTTTTTACCATTAAATATGGGGGGTTCCGGTGTAAATTTTCCCGTGAAAACCAACCCAGTGATCATAGGGATTTCATCCGTGATGGGATGGATGAAGCGGTAATCATTCCAGTAGTAGCTTGACCATCCAACTGTAGTTTTCACCATGTTTTCACCCGGCAACACCCAAGCGGTCACTGCAGTTTTTTCACAGCAACTCAAGCTGATTGCGGAGCCCAAGACACCCCAGGACAGATTTGGGATGACAGAACTTGGACACACAGCATTTGGGCGGTTGAGACAACAGCAATTTGTCATCAAACAGAACATCCAAAGTAGACTGGTTGGTGGTGACTGGAACCATGGAATTTTATGACTTTTCCATTCAGTTGGGAATGTAAAAAGAGGATTGAGATTGTGAGATGTCCATAGATTTCCAGGAAACACACCATAAACACACCATAAACACACCATTTCCAAAACATCCAATTCATCAACAGCACACCAAATACCACATCTTCGGACCACATTTTCCTACATTTTGGGGGGTTTGGCTCTTCGGACCATTTCGGAGCCTTGACAAATTTGACAACTCCGGTGGTGAGAATGAAGCTGGTGTTAAAGACTTTGCAGGTCTATACATCTACATCTGGTTGGTGGTTTGGAACACGAATGGATTGTGACTTTCCATTAATATTGGGATTTTTATCATCCCAACTGACGAACTCATATTTTTCAGAGGGGTAGGTATACCACCAACCAGACATGTTTCTATCATATGGAAAGCCAAGGAGCTATGCATATGGACGTCAGGGAAACGTACGTGATTTACTTTCATTGATTTGAAGGTACTGAGTTACTGGGCCATACCCTATCTTCAGACAAACCCACATTATTTATCATATTTTATCATCATTTCCCAAGTGATCGTTTTGGTGATTTCTCTATCCGCTGCTTGTGCTGCGCATCATGGAGTTTCAAGGCACCGGACACTGGGCTGGGCTCCACAATTCGCAATCTAAACGATAAATAGGTAGCACTTGATGCTGTGTAACATATGTTATATAACATACAAAAAGATAGAATAGTAAAATCCCAACGATTATGTGATACATCGCTTTTCTATAATACTCGTATTTAAGCTCGGAAGATGTTGGCATGACAAACTCATCCAGAAGTTGATCCCCAAGATACTCATACAGTATGGGCAACAAAACTTAGCTGGTTGGTGGTTTGGAACATTTTTTTTCCAATCTATTGGGAAGAATCATCCCAACTGGCGAACTCATATTTTTCAGATGGGTAGGGCTCAACCACCAACCAGTTAGAATATCCAAGTCGTAGATATTACTCTATAGGACTATCATGTTTGAGGGAAGAACCATCCATTATATACCCTCTGGTGAACTAACATAGCAATGGAAAATCACCATTTTTTTATGGGAAAATCCACTATTTCTCTGGCCATTTTCAATAACTTTTTGTATGTTCACCAGAGGGTAACCTATTTTAGGATACATAGAGTGCCTGGGTTTGGACCCATAGCCATTTCCCAAAAATTATGCTGACCACTGAGGTGCTTTCTCAAAAATCAAGGCTTGATGAGGGGAAAATTGGCATAAACTGCTTGCCACGGCTTTATCGATGTTTCTAACAAGCATTTGTAAATGCTCTAAATCGATGAATGATTCAAGATGATGCGATTCAAATACTATCAGTACCTAATGAGGCAAAGATGTTGTTTTATGTTTATATATCTATTCGTATATGTAAAAACTTGTTCGTCTTCCATTGCCATGTGTTTACCAGAGGGTATACTGGTTGGTGGTTTGGAACATTTTTTTTTCCATATATTGGGAATAATCATCCCAACTGAGTTTCATGATTTTCAGAGGGGTAGGTATACCACCAACCAGGTATAGAAACGTATAGAAATCTTAACATCCATGCAGCACATGTCGAGCGGCTCGAGCCTTTCAGACGCAGGGGTTCCCGTTGGACCGCGCTAATTGCTTGAAGGGAAACATTACTGTTGATGGAAGAAATCCTGCACCACCTTGGATGGTTGAAACCCTATAAATAATGGGATAAACCACCTATCAACTGGTGTAGGATTTCTTCCATCCACAGTAGGATTATATTACACATTAGTTTTCGTAAACGTGATGTGAACAAACCATTTTGTTTTCTATCGTTTTGTATTCATTATTTGTTCCTTCAACCAATCCATTTTTCAGATTGGTTTTGGATTTTGTCCCCGCACTGCCTCAGGGCGCTTGCGGCATCGACGTCGGTGGGGCGTATGGCCGCTTGGATGTGAAGAAACTCTGAAGCCCTTCGCGTGGATGGTTGGTTTGAAGATGGTTGAACCGTGCAAATGTTGGGGTAGAGTGCTTCAATGTGAAGCCCCAACAAACATGTGCAACAAACATTCTGGGTTGACTTGTTTCTCCAACTTGGGATACCCCAACACCCTTGGTTTACCTACCAAAATTGTCCACATGTTGGATGCTCTGGGGGTTCTCCATTTTAGGGAAGCCCCGATCTGGATCCATCTGGGGTTGTCTCAACTTGGAATCGAAATTTCGTGGTATTCCCCATTAAATTGCAATTTTGGGGTACCGTTTTGATGCATTTACACATGTGTTGTTGAAGAAAGCTTCAGAACCTGAAATCTGTCGGATCTTTTTCAGGCTTTGAAAGGTCGATTGTTTTGATTACCGATGTTCCCACTTTCAAATCCGAGATCTCCATATGTTTGGCTGCAAATATTATTGTTGGGAAGCCCCCTGGATAGGCTGTTTTTTTTACACATAGATCAACCGGGGTTTATGATGAGCCCCATAGCCATGACAACGGACTGTCGGACAGTGGTTACTGCCATCTTCAGGCTCTGTGGTGCCTCCTGTCTGTTCGTCAGTGCCACTTGGAGTCATTGAGGCGGAACGTTTCCCTTTTGGGGATGGTATTGGATGGTTCAAAACGCGAAGATACCATGTTTACCAACCTGTTCTGGTTGGTGGTTTGGAACATTTGGATATTTTTTTCCATATATTGGGAATGTCATCATCCCAATTGACGAACTTATATTTTTCAGAGGGGTAGGTATACCACCAACCTTTTGGGTGTGATTAGCATCCATTTGCCGGTTGTTTTCCAAGTGATCCACAACCAAATTTTTCAACGAATCAAACATAAAACTTGTTTTCTTCCCAGCTAGGTTTTTTAACCAGGGGCTACAACCCTGATTTCTTTGTGCCAAACATCAAGAGTCCTCAAAAGATCATCCAAATGGGGGGATGAGCATGCATTTTGTCCAGCCAGATGCGCAATTCAACATACCATGTTGATGAGTTATTAAAAAAAGGGCCTATACTACGTCATTTAGTCAGAGTATGTCAGACTTATGATTATTCATAATGGGGATACCGGGATAACCGATGAATTTTCAATGGGATGGGATAGAGGTATTAGGGGTATTTTTCATTGCTCAAATGGATCGGATTGGAACTTCAAGATCGGAATGGCTGGGGATGTTCATGATAGGAATGTGAACTGGCAAGTAGACCCTCAAACATGGGGATCTGAAGCTACAACAGCAGAGTTTTTTCATTTACACAAAGTACACAACCAAGAGAGTTCTGCAGGATTTTTTTTCCCATGATAACAAACTCTAGTTAGTAAATGTTAGTAAGTGATCAGTCACCATATTATTGATGATTATTAGATTATTGGTGAGTTGCCCAGTTGCTTTTCGGGGATACCCCAGCCTGGGTCTCGCTAAAGCTATCTCGTCTCATCTCAAGGGGTTTGCTTTGACCCACACCCATGACACACAGTTGAAAAAATCAGCTTGGTGATTATTGAATGTATCGTATATCATTATATCATTGCATATCCAGACTAGAGAATTATTCCACTGAAGACTTGGTCTCTAAAAATATTACGCATCCCTTTTTGTTTCCACTATATTAGACGTTTCCTGCCAGAAAGTTAGAGTTACACATCCATGCCCTTTTGGTTGGCTGAATCCCACGCTGAGGCTACGAACTTTGTGGGGATGCCAAAGGATGAAGGGATCCATTTTCTGGGGCTTCAATGGATTGCTGATCTGGTGGGCACGAAAAGGGGCACCCAAAGTGTAGATGTATACCCCAAATGGTAATGACTAACATAGCGAACTGGAAAATGGCCCATAGAAATAGATGGTTTACCTTTTAATAAATGGTGATTGGCTATGTTAGTCATTACCAAAGGAGGTTTTTAGTCTTGTAAAGAACTAACGTATTATTGGATTTACAGTGGATCTGTCTATAGTTGGATGGGCAAAAACATACCAAATGATACCGTATATGGGGGCTATCTTGTAGATCAATAGCACTTTTGTTTGGTCATACCCTCTGGTAATTTAACATGACTATTGAACATGGCCATTTATAGCTGATTTACTTTACCCATTAAAATGGTGATTTTCCATAGTTATGTAAACGTTTACCAGAGGGTAAATACCGTACAGGACTGTAGTACTTGTCGCACTGACTCATTGGGTATGCCTCGAGACACCTTCTGAGGTTTCGGGGGTCGATTTACACCCTCGCCTGCGAGGGTATTTGGAGGATCTACCCTCTGGTAATGACTAACCTAGCGATTTTCCCATTAAAAAAAATGGTGATTTTCCTATAGTTATGTAAACGTTTACCAGAGGGTATATACTATATACAATGGGGATCAAGACCAGCCATTTCTTAGGATGTAATGTAGTGTATATAGTGGAGGATACCATCTGGTAATTTAACATAGCTATAGAAAATCACAATTTTTCATGGGAAAACTCACTATAAATGGCCATTTTCAATAGCTATGTTAGTTTACCAGAGGGTAGATCATGTTATGATCACCAAAAAGGTTTGTTGCAACACCAATGCTCCAAGACACCTGTTGGTTCTTTTTATGGATTGATCCGCAACTGGCCACAGGGTTTGTCCCAGGCCTTTCGGAAGAAGCCCAAGGCGACACGGTCTCAAGCCATAGGGAGTTGAACCATGGATTTTTATGGAGGCTATATATGGCCAAAAAAAATCATCTGGTAGTTTAATATATCTATTTAAAATGGCCATATATACTGATATAATTATATAATTATATAATCATATGCATATATATATATATATATATGATTGACCTTTTCAACATGGTGAGTTTCCATAATTATATAACCGTTTACCAGGGGGTAGTGGGAGATGGGACTATCAATGGAATATCCAAATCGTTGTTTTTTTCCCACATATTGCTGAAACATTTGATGCATCTTAATGGAACATAGTAGAGATATCTGGAAATATATAGCCAGCGTAACCAACAGCCTGATATGGGAGTGACCAAACACTGGGGAAATTGTCCTGCAAAACCATGGGACAAGCCCATTTGAGCCTAGTCTACTTGGACGACCGTCGAAGCTTCAGCGCTCATTGATGAAGAAACTTGCGAGTCTGGAAAAAGAAGCTCTGGAGAAGATGCCCAATGGGGTTTTCCCAGCCTTTGCCAGCAAGCTCTCAGATCACAGAAGCAGAAGCGTGGCTAGCTGTTGAATATAGCTAGCATGCTGCCCTAAGCGGTTTTTTCCACTTATGATCGAATTTTGACTACAGTTCCGAAGTCACTAGTTGAGAATCGACAAAAAAGGTAGAGGTTCAACAATGATACTGTTGAAGGGCCAATGTGACATGATCTAGCTAGTTCCAATGGTGTGGATTACATCAGACACATGTGGATTTCACCAACATGGTCGGATGTTTCAGCATAATCAATCATGGTTTCACCGACAGCAATGGGCAAAATTCTATACGAAGGTGCAGGTCAAGTTATCTCCAGACCACTGTAAAGATAGATATGGATCAGAAATCACGATTGATCATGAATTCTCAAGTACCCTCTGGTTATTTGACATAGCCATGGGAAATGGCCCATTTATAGATGATTTTCCCATTAAAACCTCCATTGATAAGGGATTTTCCATGGCTATGTTAAATAACCAGATGGTAATTCATAATGTATATTATAAATCATGTTTCAAATGGTAATTGGCGATAAAACCATTACCGTGTATAATGACAATTCATGAGAACATGCCGCTAGAACAGAATGACAAAGATCAGTTATTCTTTCATGAATTGTGAGGCTGTTTGATAGTTTTTTTTTTTTTTTTTCGAATCTCTATGGCAAATAAGGTATTCCAAAATCCACCGATTAATCATCATTTTCCCGAGTACCAAAAAGCCTAAAATGGGGGTTATACCCCATTTTCAGACGCACCCACATCATATTCAGTTGGTTATAAATCCCATTAAATCCCATGAAGAAGCATTAAATCCCATTGAGTCCCCTTAAGTCCCACTAACTCCTAAAAAAAAAGGCTTTTCGGTGCTCAGTCCGTTGTCAGGAGCCCTTGGAAGCTCCGGAAGAGATTCCACCGGTGGTGGTGGAAGTGGAGCACATGATTTGGTCATTGCTCAAGGAGCCTCAGGAGCAGCAGCTGGTGGGAATGGCTGAAAACCACGGGTGGGAAAGTCGTGTTTTTCTATTGGAATATACCCTATGGTTATTTAACATAGCCATGGAAAATGGCCCATTTATAGATGGTTTACCTGGGTTTACCTATTAAAAATGGTGATTTTCCATGGCTATGTTAAATAACCAGATGGTAATCCTGTAATAAGAAGTCCTGCTATAAAGGCTCGGAAAGGATGTACCGTACCCTCTGGTAGACGTTGACAGTTTGCGAACTGGAACATCACCATCTTTAATTTCGGTAAATCAACTATTTCTAGCGGCCATGGCTTCAATAGCTGTATTAAATGACCGGAGGGTATTCGAAAATTGCTGGATTTTCCATCTTGGTTCGTTTTATTAGGAGGTTGAGGACCTTCAGAACTTCACCTAGCTGGGGATGTATAGTTGACTCTATTCTTCATTATTGTTCTTTTTTTGTTCCCTAGCTTGTTTGTTTCACTATAGCTTGAATTGGGACCTATTCAACCCTCTTGATTTTTTTGTATAACTAGGTGAGTTTGTAGGGTCAACCATTGGGTCATGACAAATCACCAGTCATTGTTGGTTGAACCGCCCCTTATTGGTGATATCCGAAATTTATTCAGCTATACTCGCTATACCCAGATTATCCCAGATTCATGTGGAACAACATGTAGCAATGTAGCACCCGCCAACAAAAAATAGACAGCAAGTAGAATCCTACAAAATCCTACAAACACCATCCCAGACAGGGGTCCCAATAATGAACCTTAATAAAGGTGATAGTTTATGATTGGGTTTACCACGTTACATCCCACTCTTGTTTTCTCCCATTAAGTCCCATTAAGTCCATCCATTAAGTCCCATGAACACCCCACGGAAAATCCCTATGTTTTGACGACATAAATCCCAAGTGACTGACTCGCACCAGTTGATCATCATTAGTTGGATCACTATGCCGACACAACTATTTTCTATATATAGGTTATGCAACTGCCTAATATATAATTGGAATATATATATAGACACCATAATTGGTTGGTTTGGAACATGAATGGATTATGACTCTCCATATATTTGGAATAATAATCCCAAGTGACGAACTCATATTTGCTTGGTGGTTTGGTTTCCATGAATGGATTAGGACTTTCCATATATATTTGGACATGTCAAAAAATCCCAAGTGACGATTCGTCCATCGTTTTCCTCCAGGTTTTAGCCGCCCTGGGCATCGCGGTTCCTTGGTTTCGGAAAAAAAACTGGGGGATTGAAACAGGACACGATGGACTCAATGGATCTTTTTATGGGATTTTTTTTGGGACTTAAATGGGATTTTTTAAAGGATTTTTAGAAAGGACTTAGGGGGATTTCTATGGGATTTTATGGGACTTATATAATAGGATTTTGTATGGGATTTCTTTGTAGGATTTAATGGGATTTGTATGGGACTTAAATGGGATTTCATTGGATATGAATGGGACATATAATGGGAATATGATGTGACTGTACTTGACATGAAAATATACCATCTACAACGGCACAGGTTTTGTATGGAGTTATATTGGAGTTATGTGGATTTGTAATGGGGTGTTTTCTTGGATTAATATAGGATCTAGGATGACTTATGTGGATTCTTCAGCAAACATGAAGCTAGAACCTGGTAACAAATATGCAAGTGCAATCACTCGAATTGCAGCAAAACATTGGCATTTTAGTCAGCTAAAGTGGGGGTAGAATGAGATGCGGCATGAACAACAACCCAATGAAAAAATACCAAGTTTGACAAGCAATTCGAGGATCTATGCCAACACGAAGATCGATTTTCTCCAAAACAATTCACTTAAGAAATGCACCCCTTTCTCGTCCAAAGCTGAAAACCAACTGGATAGATACTTTGATTCCAAACAATCTCTTGGAATAGATAGGGATAATATGGGATAATATATATATATACATACATATTACATCATATTACTAAACAGTTTTTGTTCAAGGTTATCTCACACAGCTAGTACATCTTGGACGAGTTCAGGACTTTTTTGACTGCTGGAACTGGGGATATATCTTCACCACCCAAACCTTTGTTTGGCATCAAAAATTGGGCATGGAACGGAGTAGCCTTGAAGTGAACCCTCGCAAAAATTTTTCCGATCCCTGAAGTGATCTGTGGAGAACACCCAAAAACTGTTGATTTTGAGGTCGTCTTGCTCTTGTCCTGGTGCAGACATCGCTCAGTGCAGGCCATGACTGTTGGGTTGGCCTGGTGAGGCTGAACCAAAACCCGCCTTCAACCGGGCTGAACATCCCTCATTTGCAGAACAGAATGACTCACATAGGATGTACGTTTATCGTTTTTTAATGACGTTTGATCTGCCCTATGGACCGAACATCTCCTGGTAAGAACAGCCCGATACACTTCAAATCCAACGGTCTGGTAATTTGCTAGAGTTTGCGATGCAACATGATGTTTTTCTTCCACTAAAGCAAATGATCTATCTTTAAACATGGGCCATCTATACCATACTAAAGTGCTCGAGGGCATTTGATCGGTTTCTACAGTGTTTCGATGGTTGTAGATCCTTGGAGAAAGGACACCAGGGGCACTTCTGGAGGAACGGCTTTCTTCCGGGCACGCCAAGCACGGCAGGGGATTGGGATACCAAGACTGAGCAGCGATAGATTCTTAGAGTGTTAGTGCTTTTGGGGTTAATGCATATTTTACTGCACAATCCACTAAGAGTTGTGTTTTTTTGTTCGCAGGGGATCAACGAATCACCAAGAAAAAACGATGCCAAGCTGGTCCATTGACTTGATGGAGTGAAAAACCCATGACAAACTGATGATCTAAATAAAATCGGTTCCAAGATTTTCCTGCAAGGTCCCAGTTGGGCCAAGCTAATCCAAGCTATACCCATGCTATACCCAAGGGTTTATCATAGTTTATCCGTGTTTTTGTTTATAAACTGTTATAAACTATGATAAACCATTGGGTATAGCACTGGGTGACCATTGAGTATCTTCAAGCTATACCCAATGGTTTATCCCCTATCTAGCTAAGCAGCCACGCCCAAACAACGATCAGGTCACAGGAAATTGAGATTTTTACCCCACAAAAAGGGAGGTATAAAAAGCCATAGCTGGTTGGTGGTGACTGGAACATGGCTTTTATGACTTTCCATTCAGTTGGGAATTTCATCATCCCAACTGACGAAGTCATATTTTTCAGAGGGGTAGCTATACCACCAACCAGTTGTACTGATTAGTAAAGAACACGATTGTGGTTGATAATACAGGTTCGAATTTTCGACGTCTCCCAAATTAGCCCCCAACAAAGCACATAGTACATGTCACTTCAGGTGCCGGTGAAGTTGCATGGGATAAATATGGATCAATGGGCCACCTGGTCATCCCACTACCATGGGGAAGTCCCAGTCCCAACAATTCCGTACGAAAATGAATTGATGACACAAAAATCGGCATCGGCATAATCCAACTTTGGATCAGTACCTTGAGTTGCCAACTGGAGGTTTCCTAAAATGGATGGACCCTCTGGTGAACTAACATAGCAATGGAAAATGGCCATTTATAGTGGATTTTCCCATGAAAAATGGTGATTTTCCATTGCTATGTTAGTTCACCAGAGGGTACCCCAAGTCACAAATTGGGTTTCAATACTAAAAATTGATGCCAACAAAGATGGATGATTTGTGGTACCCCCTGACTTCGGAAACCTCCTAAGATGTTTCCGAAGAAATTCCCAGTCATCCCCAATTTGACCAATTTGACGACTGGGAAAATTTTGGGCGAAACCTCCATGAATTTATGACCAATTTGACCCAAAAAGAGCATCCCATCAGTGATTTTTCAGGCCTCCAGACGTTTGAGAAGGCCCTATCAGTCGGCGAACTCAGGGATGCCTCGCCATGGCGACTCAATGGCTAGGATTGGGCGACTCAATGGGATTTGCTGCATTTGGATTCAATGGAAAAAAATCGGAAATTAGGGGGATTCAATGGATTTTAATGGGAGGTTTATGGAGTTATACCTACTTACAACATGTTATAACCAACTGAATATGATGAACGGGTCTGTGACAGAACATGGGAGATACGGGATACGCATCAAATGCGTAAGCTGAAGAATATGATGATCAACCAGAGGATTTATATATAAGGTACTGGGTACTTCAGACAAATCCAAATGGCAGTGTGTCAAAACCTTGTACCCCTGGTGAACATCAAAATAGCTGGCAAATGGATGTTCATCCCACTAAAAATGGTATTAATAGGTATTGATCCATAGCCATATGGGTTCGGTGAGTTTTCCGGGTCCCAAGGATACGATTAGATTAGGGTTTGTTGTTATCAAAAAGGTTTATTTGGATGGAAAACGCACTGAGCCCATGCTATTGTGTATGGCAATTTATCATATGGTATGTCAGTATGTGGTGTATCATCTTATGTCATGTACGGAGGAGCACCGGGATGTGACGGTGGTGGAGCACCGCGAGGTGACCGGAGAGTGGTCATTTGAGTGCTGAGCCATTTGAGCAGCTTTGGCTCTTGGAATGGCATTGTGCTTGGTGGCATTGCGCTTGGTGCCACAAAGGGGCAGCCTGGGCATTGCGCTTGGCTGCGCAGCCCTGACGCCCCGACCCGACCCGGCGATTTCAGGAGGCCATTTTGCAGCTCCTGCAAAAGTTCCATTCATCTCAGGCGTGACGGGGTGGCATTGCGCTTGGTGCCACAAAGGGGCAGCCTGGGCATTGCGCTTGGTGGCATTGCGCTTGGTGCCAAACATTGGCATTTGTGAAAGCCCTTGCACCTCAAGTAAAAGTACTTGTTGCCAAACCTTGACAGAATAAGAGCCCTCAAGACAAAGGTTGCACTGAACGTTTGTGTCGCTGCCTTTGCATGTTGTGTTGTCACAGCCTTTGCATGTTTTTGTTTTACATGTTTTTGTTACTTCAGCGAGAAAAACAGCTACGGATTTCAGTCTTGAGGAAACACAAAAAAAGCACGCGTTAAACACTCACATACGCGTGCCCAAGCACGATGGTGACGAGAGGTATTTTGAGGACATGCGCGTTCCCTTGCCATTTAGATATTTTCATGAAGATGCACATGCGCGCTCCCATGTTTTTTTTGTGGAAGCACATCCCGAATGTCGAGATTTTTGAGCACCCATGTGTATAGATGTGGAAACGCATCTTTTACACATACGCGTTTACAATCACTTTTGGTGTCTCTGTGTGGAAACACATACGTATTGACTTGTTCTGGAAGTGTCAGATCTAGAAACACATGCGCGTTTCCTTGTTTTCTTCCCTAAACAAGAGGAAACACATGCGCGTTCCACGCCAACCTTCTCTCATCTTCTCTTTAACAGCTGGAAACGCCAAAATTTGAAGTCCTGCAGCGTCGTTCTCTGTGCTACTGTATCACATTTCAGCTGCAGCCATGCTTCCCGTGAAATTGTGCTCCACTTGAGCAGAAAGTTGTCCTGCCATACAAAACATCCGTTTAAAGGCCAAAAAACAATTATTTTTGTTATTTTTTGTATTTTGTTTGATGTATCTGCTATCTGATGTGTTATTTCCCTATCTATTGATATAACTTTACCATGACCTATACAAATTACCACCATTTCTATATATATATATATATTATATATTATATATATATTATATATATTATATATATATATTATATATATATATATTATATATATATTATATATATATATATATATTATATACTTAAGCCATGTTTTAAAAACAAATGCGCAACATATAAAATGATTTTTATCAAGGCATTTCATTGTGGAAAAAGATGGTGCAGTAACCGTTCCATTTTTTATTGCGATTTCCCAGCCATTCGCATATCCAGTCAGCAGCTGCCAGCCATCGGCCAAGGTTGACTGAGGATCTGTCGTCCCTGAAGGTGTGGGAAATCATGGCAAGACACACCTGGCTGAGGATTTTTATTTGGGGGGATCTTCTTGGGATTATCTAAGGATTTATGGTGATTTAAAGGGTTTTAAGTTTCAACCATCAAAATGGAAATTCGATTAATAAGAGGTTGCTTCATGCGGTTTCAATTTTTTTTGGTGGTTATTAACCTACCCTTTATGCAATAGGGTTTGATACCATGAACTGGAAATCCTGTTCTCATTGCTGGCGAATGCGCAGTACAGGTGCGATGTGGATTAGGTGGACCACCAAGGTTGGTCATTTGGGACTTGAACCAAAGCCATGTGAATTTATAAGAGTTGAATGATGTTGAATATTATGACATATTTTGGCTATATTTTATTTCAAATGAGTATACCTATAATTATTTTTAATCCATAAAACTCCAGTGATGTTGGGTAATATTCGGGTCATCCTGTTTTGACGCGAAACCCAAATATTTTTTTTTTCAGGCCCACGAACATAGTTATGACCAGATCTGAATGATCTGACCCAGTGATTTATTCGCATTTTTTGACAATAGCAAACTGATTTGTGACTGAACTTACCACTTGTGGACTGAACTATTCGCATACTGACCCCAGTAGGTTTGTGGTTTCCTAACTATGGGATGGTCCGGGAGATCAAAATTTTACAGCAATGAGTGGGTGCAGTAGGGCATGTCCAGAAATGTTGGGATTTTCATGGAAATGCAACGAACAAAAATTTGATGGTCTATATCATTGTCTATTTGTGGTTTTGTTTGAAAATAGGGTACCCTGAATGGCCATAATTTTGGGGTCTACCTCATGTGTAGACTTACCCATACATTTATCCCGTTTTTTTTTGTTACCTCGTTTGTTGGAGTCCATCTTGTAGCATTTGCAGCACTACCAGTACGAGTCGATTGCCATGATAGGCTGGTGGCTGGTATATCTTCCAGGAGTTCAAGGTAGCATGTTTATATAGTTCCATCAATCGCAGCTATATACTCTATACTACTGTAATATATGTAATGCCTAGACCCTCCAAGCAAGTACCCATCAATATGGTGTTTTACACCATAATTCTATAGTAATCTATAATACTTTTGCCATGTTTTGGGGGTCTTTGGAGGGTCTATATGGAGGGTCTATATATAAGTACTAATATCATATCTCCAGCAGGATATACTTCCCATAATCATTGGATTGGTTCAAAAAATCATGGAACATCTACCGGACAGCCAATTTTTTGCCATCAAATACCGAGGTTTCCTGTAAAATGTCCCTTAACAACAATCCAATGACATAGAAATTCTTGCTTCCCAAGTCCGCGTCTTTCCCGGTTTCAGGATGCGGACTTGGCTTCCTTGCAGAAACAGCTGGAAACGGCCATCCTGTGGCTCCAGGAGTCCTATGATTTTTCAATGGATCATTATTTTTCCCTATGGACTGAACCATTGAAGCAGTGAAGTTTAAATGGCGAAATATATGGATAATCTATGGACAATCTATGGACAATCTATGGACAATCTATGGATAATCTATGGATAATCTATGGATATGGTTGCCATAGCCTCTGGTAATGACATTTTCAATAGCTATGGTGATTGAACCACTATTTTTATGGTGAATTCATGGTTCACAATGGTGAATCATGGGATGATGCTGGGATTTACCCTCTGGTAATGACTAACAAAAAGCGACCCTTGAAAATGGCCCATAGTTAAATAGTGTTGATTTTCCCATTAGCATGGTGGATCTTTCCAGTTCGTTATGTTAGTCTACTATTATGCCATATTAGTTCAACCATGTTCGTTTATATGTTCATCATGTTTCCCTAATAACATGGCCTATTTTGATGCCGTTTGCATCTGCCAAGTCATGTCAACCCTGGATTGATAATTCCCAAATGGCTGTTTAATTGGGAAGGTACCATTTAAGTATCACATCATGACTATTGGGGGGATACCCCCGCTAATTAACTGGTTGGTGGTTTGGAACATAGCTTTTATTTTTCCATATATTGGAAATTTCATAATCCCAACTGACTCATATTTTTCAGAGGGGTAGGCGAAAAACCACCAGTATTTCCCAGTCATCATCCATATTTTAATGGTATGTTCCACCAGATTAAGCATCCATATCATCCATTTATAGATTGTATTTTCCAGTTACCCTCTGGTAATTTGTTACATAGCTATTGAAAATGGCCATAGAAATAGTGAGTTTTCCCATTAATAGCATGGTGGATCTTTCCATAGTTATGTTAGTTTACCAGAGGGTAACATAACTGGTATATATATATCACCATAAGTTAGGAGAACAAAATAACTGGATTATTCCAATAATATCCCATTTATAAATGGTATTTTCCAGTTAATAAATGCCACGATTTTCCGGGCACAAAATTCCCAGTTACTGTAGGAGACGGTGCTGCTGCCCATCGACCGACGCTTGCCGGGCCGACCCTTTGAGCCCCGTGGCCATTCACCGGGTGTTTGGTGTTTGGTGGTCGCCTATGACTGGGATTTCTATGTAAATAGGGATGTATCTGGGTAAATTAGTTATATCTTCATATATTTTCTATATTCATAGAATTGGATGATGGGAAAATTTTAACCGGAAAGCCCATCATATTTGATGGTAAAAACCCATGGTTTCCGGTTAAGATTTTCCCTTAAACCAATCCAGTGAAAATAGGGATGTATGGGGAAAATGATGATCAGTGGATTTGGATGGATTTAGTGGATTAAATATGAAAAAGATTGAAGAAAAATGCATCAACTTAAATATGTTGAAAAGTGTTTCACATCAGGGGTTGATTCTTCCCACCATGAGTCCAGCATGAAACATATGGTTATATATGCTTCAATCAGATTGTAAGGCTTGGTTCCGCATGACCGCATGACCATCGTAACATATGATACATGGACAATGATTAATGATTAACCAATGGATTTGCGGATTTCAGGCTGGTGGACATATGTTCATTTGCCCAGATATTTGGAATTACAATATGGCTAGCATTATATACAGACCCTTTTGTAAACGTTTACATAGCTATTGAACATGGCCATAGAAATAGTGGATTCTCCCATTAATAGCATGGTGGATCTTTCCAGTTCGTTACGGGACAGTTTACCAGGCCGGGTAACTTACCATTGCCATCATGGGCCAGTGGGATTCATTCCTATGACTCGGACTGTGGATGGTCACCTGTTAAACAAAACCACCCTGTTAAACGAAAAAAGAAAAAACTCCCCGTGCTTTGCCATTGTTTACCCTCTGGTAAACTAACATAGCTATGGAAAATCACAATTTTTAATGGGAAAATCCACTATAAATGGCCATTTTCAATAGCTATGTTAGTTTACCAGAGGGTACCCTTTGAGTAATCACACGCTGGGAAATCCCTGAACTCAACAGAGGTTTCTGGGAAAACTGGTGTTTTTTCCTTGCTCTGTAGCTGATTGCCGGAGGGTAGCCCTTGATAATTCAGGGAGTCAAGGTTGTAACCAGGTTGTATATCTACAAATAGTATCAAATAGTTCTGTCTCAGGTACCCTGAGACGATCACCTCGATCCAATGGTTATAATGGTTCAATGGTTATAAATTTATAAGGCCAAAAAGCCAATTCTAGAAACGAAGATTAATATTAAATAGTCAAAGATTAATAATAATTAATATATTAAACATTAATACTAACATACATCCTTATATATATATATATATTTATATAAATAGTCAAAGATCTCATTTATATACATCCTGACTATTAACAGTTGACTCCCCACTCTTGGTGCTTCATAGATCCCTCTGTAGGAATCTATCGGCAGTGGAATATGGCGTGGTGTTTTGGCTGTGTTTCAAAATGGGATAATGTAATGATGTGGGGCCATATCCAACAAAATCTGCGGTTTTTAATTCTAATTTATATGTATAGTATATATATATACATATATATATGTATATATATATATATACGTATATATTATATATAATTATATATATATAATTATATGTATATATATATATATGTATATATGTATATATATGTATATATATATAACTATAAATCCAATTCCCAGCGAGATTTCCAGTGCAGGTTTGATTTGGCCATCTTCCCCTGCAAGCCCACCGTCCTCATGATCGGCAACCATTCCTCCGGCAAGTGACCTCCGCAGATCTCACGGGAACATCTTCACCGGAAAAACCAATTTTTTTTGTTGGGAAAAACTAGGGTTTCCCCATTTTTTTGTTGGGAAACGCATTTTTTTTGTTGGGAAAAACCAGGGATTCCCCATTTTTTTGTTGGGAAACACATTTTTTTTGTTGGAAAAACCGAAGAAATTTCCCAACAAAACCAGTGAAAGTAGATTGATATATCCTAAACCCAGGAGTTGAGCTGTTTTACGAAACTTAGCGGAATTGTTGACCCATCCCCGTTTTGGAAGAATCACGTTCCCTGCATAGATATAGGGATGCGGGAACTAACATAAACATGACATGTATAAACCATGCTTAGACAAAGCCAGGTTAGGGGAAATCAGAGGTTTTGACCCATCCGCATGGTTAAAAATGGGTATCCGTATCGTGTTTAGGGTCTTACTTATCAAAGTTTCCGCCGATGATTCTTTAAACCGTGGGAGTATCGAAGAATCGCCATACCCCGACCTTGTTCGGATCATGCCTCAGACTTCTGACGAGTTTTTCTCAGGGGGATACCTTCTGGTAATTTAACACTCATAGTTATGCCGATTTGATCCAATTTGTAGATGATTTACAGTACCTTCTATGTAAACATTGCTATTTTCCATGTGTAAAATTGTGGGAATATGTTTGTGATATTTCATCTTGGCCTCCTTGCGAATTGAGGTTTTTTCGGCTGGACATGATCATCTGAATCTAGATGGGGCTTTCCATAGTCATGGGGGGTACCCCAATAGCTGGTTGAAATAATGGACATATATGAAAATGCAAAAATAACATGGATGATTTAGGGATACCCCCATTTATGATATTTATGGAAGCCTCCACATATATTCACACGCTGAACTCATGTTTCTTTTTGCAGGGTATCTGGAGTTGGCAATGTTTTATAAGTATAGATTTTGGATTCTTATTTAAGGAAATGGCCATTATGACATATATTTGGCTGCAAATAAACCATACTATTCTGACACTGCTTTTAGCAGCCCTGCCATGCTATTCTTTGGGGACACCCAGCAGTGACTAGGCATCGCTCCAGAGGCCCCCAGAAAAACCATGGATCAAGTGATGGTCATGAAGCGAAAATAGAGGACGATATCCCTGATATTAGGGACTTTGGACATCTTCAAATATCTGGAGATAAAATATCCCCAATAGTTGACTGATGTTCATTTGGACATTTACCAACCCCTGTATAGATTCGAATATATTCAAGTCAGTGTCGATTTGTTGATGTTCTCATGAGAAATTAACCATCAACAAATCGAGAAGCAGTTTTTGTATAATTTTGTATACATCTACCTATATTCTGTTGTTCTACTGCCACGTGAGTCTGAAAGGGGACTTGCACTGGTACCTGTGGGTCATCTGTTCTCACTTGCTCCGCGGATGGTAGACATCCTATTCCACATTTGTATATGTTTTGTTTTTTAAACTTTTCAGGTGGCGCGGTAAGGTGGTGAAAGTCAGATCGATTGTCAGGAGGCTTCGTTTTCTGATCGGGCCATGACTGGTTCATAAGTGTCGAATCTGTTTTATGTTCCATGCCAAAAACATAATGATACTTTATATATTTGAAGGTAGCTTTGTGAGCGCAGTTTTTCAGCGGTTCCTTTTTTCTGTTACCTGGTTTTCATCTCTTCATTGGCACCCTTTCTACCAGTCTTCTCCGGAAGACGCTAAGCGACACAAACAACATATACAATCATATGGCAGTGTGTCAAAACCTTGTACCCCTGTAGTTCACATCAAAATAGCTGGGATTTATGGATGTTCATCCCCCTAAAAATGGTATTAATAGGTATTGATCCATACCCATATACACTTAAAACTTTGGCAACCATGGCAGACCTCTGACCTTTGCTATTATTGGTTCCCTTTGGTTTCCTGGCTTCGACGATTTCTTCAGCAACCCCTTAACGGATTGGTGGACATGGCTACCACATCCGAACAGCGGCTCGGCACCTCACCCGGGGTCGGCCAGCCATACTTTGATGGTTTAGCCCATGATTTACGGATGGGGATGGTTTACTATTGCTTTAACTGTGTTTGACATGATGACACAAGTATAAAACTAAGCATGGACGTCCATTCGTAATTTGGAAGTTTCCTACCTAAACTTTCTTCGAAATGGGTGGTGACTACCATCCCCACATGCTATGTTTTTTTGTTGGTTTACTACCACCGCATAAAAACAAATCAAGACAGAGGACAAGGATGATCTTGAAGCGGGTGCGGCAAGTGACAGGAACATGGGAAGACACAATGAAGAAACCATGGACATTGAAACATTGAAACCACGGACATTGAAGCCATGGACATAAAAAGCTGAGAATATGATAAAAATATGAAGAAACAATGGTTTTCACATGTTGAACAGCAAAAATGAACAAACTGTGTCCACAGAGATAAGACCCAGACAATGTTAAAAGGACATGCCGGACCCGCAGAAAAGGAATCAGTCGCTAGAGATTGGATGACTGGGAAGAACTCTTCAACCAGAAGAATTGGTTCAGCGAAACAACAACACAGTTGTGGTCCATTCTTGCCATCTATTCACAACTCCACCCTCAAAAATATGGGATACACCCATACATCCCATCCCCAAACCCGAAAGTAACAATTCATGGATGAATCCCGTTACACATGCACAATGTATATTCTATACGTTGTTTAAATTCTATGTTACATCTTATTTGTATGGGTGTAGTCCAATCAAGAGTTCATTACAATGCTTCACAGCATTGCCGTTATTGCGACAGAAGTTTGGAGAGTGTAGGTGGACCACGTTGGTTTCATTCAAAGAATATCTGCAAGCATGCGTGTTCACTGCATCCGCAGATGCGCCAACACCGCAACATGCGTGAAGAAACCAGGGACCTTAAAGCAAACGGGCGCTTGGTCGGATCTTCACATGGCACGGGCCATGGAAATCATGAAAGCGGGCGCCGAGGGTTTTGTCAGGGGCAGAGCAGGGGCGGTAAGCTATTCCTAGCCGTACCCCGACTCAACAGAGTTACGTCGGAAGCTTGAGTCGCACAGCACACATCCAACCTGTCAATGTGACCCTCCCTCAGTAAAGGCAGCGCGATAGCCAGGTCGACCTTTATCAACCGCATGATGGGCGTCCAAGTGCAAGAGCAAGGGAGCCAAGAAAACAGCTGTTCTGCGGGGACCATGAAGCTGGCGCATCATGCTTGGCTTATCTGCCTCATGCTACGGTAGCTTTTTCACCATGGGATGGGCCCGGACTTGGGGAGCAAACTTGGCCACAAAGTTTGACAGTCTTTGGTTGCAAGCCATGACCATGACTTTGAGGCATGTGCTGCTCTTCGGTGCAAAGACTTCGAAAATATTAATGTTTTGCTGGTTGGCCGTTTGCCAAGAACCTTTCAGGACCGGTGTGGCTCCGACGGATGATGGCTTCACCATCTTGGAAAGAAGCGAAGAGTTCGAACAGTTTGAGGACCCCTTGGTTTCCCGACGGTGTACTGGAATGTCAAGCTTCTTGCTTTGGCCAGGTTGGTTGTTGCACTGGTCATAAGCAGGCTGTTTTTCATGCGTTATTCTTGTCAAAACCCACTCGCGTTCAACCAATTAGACAAAAAGACAATTTGGCCATATGTCTGCAAGTGGAAATCTTAATGCCAGATGTTTGAAAAATGGCATGAGGTTAAAAAAATGAGGCATCAAAAAAACAAATATTCAAGGCATCAATTCAAAAAATTGAGGGATCAAAGAAAACATATTCATTTTTCCTGCGCTGGTGCAATGTTTTGGCCCTTTTATGCAATTATCAAATCTTGTGGTCATTGAATCTCCCGGTCCTTCAGGCCTCTCCCTTGGTCCCCTGGTCCCTTGGTCCCTTGGTCCTTTGGTCCCTTGGTCCCTTCGTCCTCTGGTCCCTTGGTCCTCGGGTCCCTTGGTCCTCTGGTCTTCTGGTCCCTTGGTCCTTCCGTCCTTTGGTGGCTCTGGTGCCTTACAACTTACAACATTTTGAAGATAATCCTTAATTCAACCAGCTGTAAAAAAAAATCGGCCTCAATAGCACCTAAACTACCCCCCAAGCCAAAGTAAGTCTTAAACGACTCCTAAACAAACCCTGCATCAGCCCTAAACTAACCCTAAACAAACCCTAAACAAATCTTACATAAACCCTAAACGAAACCCACCGTAAACGAACCCTAAATAAGTTGTAAGCGAAACCAAAATCAACTTTAAACCAATCGCAAATAATCCCTAAACCAACCCCAAATAAAGCCTAAGCCACCCCAAAAAACCATAAACCAACCGTAAATAAACCCTAAAGAACACTTATTAAACAAACACGAGCCAACCCTAAATAAATCCTAAGCAAACCCAGAAAAAAAAACAACAACAAACCAACCCTACATAAATCCTAAACCAACCCTGAACCAACCAGAAATAAATCATTAAACCAACCTTAAAGACACCGGTAACAAGACCTACATAGATTTTAAACCTACCCAAAATAACCCCTAAGCCAACCTTAAAGAAACCCTGAACCAACCCTAAATAACACCTAAACCAACCACGAACCATACACATCCTGAATCAACTTTAAATAAACTTTGAGCAGCACCTACACAAATCTTAATACCAACCCTAAACAAAGCCTAGAACCAACCCTCAATATACCCTAAACAAATCTTAAACCAACCCTAAATAAACAAACAACCAATCCCTCGGTAGATCCCAAACTAAACCTAAACCACAAAGTCTTGAACAAAATCAAAATAACCCTAAACCAACCCTACATAAACACCAAAAAACTTCAAATAACTTTAAACAATATCTGAACGAAACTTAAATAAACCTTTTAACAACCCTGAATAGACACCTAGTGAACCATAGGCCAACCCTAAACTAACCCTAAACCAACCAAAGTCAACGTAATAGGCATCAAACCATGCCTAAATCAATCCTAAACCAAACATGAACAAACTTTAAACCAACGTAAGTTTCAAAGCAACCATGGAAAATCGAAAATTCGAACTCCAAAGTGTTGCAGGTGCTGTCGAAACGACAGCGTCGGGCCCTGCGAATGCTCGATTTCTAGATCCAATGTCCTGCAAAACCTTGAGGGGGAGAGGCTCCACTTCCAAAACAATGCAAATACCACAGAAATGCTCGGTTTTGCCTCCAAACCGTTGCAAGGGCCATAGAAAACAAGGCTTAAATTAAGCCTTATATATATATATATATATATATTTTTTTTTTTGATCCCTCACCCTTGAAAAATCAAGCCTGTGAGGGAACCTGTTGGGCTGAGGACTTGCTTTCGAATTCCAACACGCATGAAGACTTGACGATTTCAAGATGTTTGGCAAGTTTTGTAATTCAAAGACAAATTTCACTTGCTTGCAAGTTTGGCGTTTGAAAACATTAGCGCAAGGACGCTAAAATTCATGAACTTCAAGGCACCCTTCCGCCCACGTACACCCCTACAAGAGACTTAGATAACTTAGATACACATTAAGAAAGTCGGTTTGTATACAATGCAACAAGTCACCAGTTTCTGATTAGGCTATACTATAATCCCGAAATTGGAGTTGTATACAACATGGAGGGGATTAGGTGCCTAATAAGGTTGGCTTTTGTTGTTTTTGGATCCCTACCCTCTTAAAAATGGAATTTGAGGGGGGGAGAGTCCTACTGAAATTTCATTTTAAGGTTCCATTTTTGCAATCATGTTTTCTCAATGATCAATATTCCTCGTCATTCCATGTCATTGGCAAGCAGATGAAAATTAAATACTTGCCCTTAGCTCCGGAGGAGCTAAATTCTTGAAGCAGCACGTGTGTAGGGGTGGCATCCCTCCAAAACTTGCGCTGCCGTCATCATACTTGCGCTTAGCTCCTTTACAATTCCATTTGAGGGGTTGGATTACCATCACAGGGTTGCAAAGATAAAAAAGGTGGAATTCGACAGGTTGGTTTTGTCCCCCCCGCCCTCCCCCTCTATAGGGGTAGGGATGTTTTTGGCACAAAATTGACCAAATTGGGCTTTATTTTGATGATGCCCCGGATTAGTTGCCTAATATGAATGGGGATACAAAATTGGCGGAATCATATTTAAGACCCTAATAGCGCCTTGTATTTAAGCTACTAATAGTAGTTTATTAGTAGCCTAATAAGCTACATGTAAGGGCTTTGTACAAAAATGCTTTTTTTCCCTGATTAGTATGCAAATATTGCATTATTAGCATACTAATGAGGATGGTCCAGGCAAATCCTTAAATATGGTGTAGGGGTATACGGGGGGGTGCGTGGAAGTTCATGAAAATTAATGAGGTTGGTGGTTCTTTCGTCGCTGAGAATAGACAAGACTTGGGGATATGTTTCCATCTTGCCAGGACATGGCTGTCACCTTCCATGTCCCAAAACCACCCGATGATAAGTGAAATGTATACGATCAAACTTTTTGAAAAACATATCGCGTGACATATTTATACCAGTAGTACCGGGCAAGGCCGTGGCAGAAGTTTCACAGATAGGACACTATAGGAGAGGTGAGTTGTTGTGATGCATGGATGGCAGAGCGAATCCACTGATGGACCGAAAGGTGATTGGAGTTGTGTTTTTTGGAGTGGCTGCAATGGTTGCAGTGGTCACCTCACCCACAACTGCTGGATGTAGTGTGCTGTTGTCCAGCTGTAGTTGTAGTTGTAGTGTGGTGGAGTTGTAGTTGTAGTGTAATGTAATTAATGTAGAGTAGTTGTAGTTGCAGTTGTAGTTGTGGTGTGGTGTAATGAGTGTAGTGTAATGTAATGTAGTGTAGTGTAGTGTAGCCTAGCGTAGTGTAGCTGTAGTTGTTAGCTGTCGTTGTAGTAGTGTAGTGTAGCGCAGCGTAGTGTAATATAGTGGAATTAGCGTCGTGTAGTGGAATGTAGTTGTAGTTGCAGTTTCAGTTGCAGCCGTCGAAGTAGTAGTCGTCGTCGTCGTCGTCCTCGTCCTCGTCCTCGTCCTCGTCCTCGTCGTCGTTGTAGTAGTAGTAGTAGTAGTAGTAGTAGTAGTAATAGTAGTAATAGTCGTAGTAATAATAATCGTAGTCGTAATAGTCGTAGTAGTAGTAGTAGCAGCAGCAGCAGTAGTAGTAGTAGCAGCAGTAGTAGTAGTTGTTGTCGTTGTTGTTGTTGTTGCACTTGTTGTTGTTATGTTGTTATGTTGGTTGTTGGTTGTTGGTTGTCGGTATGTTGGTTGTTGGTTCTTGGTTCTTGGTTCTTGGTTCTTGGTTCTTGGTTGTGGTTGTTGTTGTTGTTGTTGTCGTTGTAGTGTAATTAGTGTAATTAGTGTAATTAGTGTAATTAGTGTAACTAGTGTAATAAGTGTAATTAGTGTAATTAGTGCAGTGTAGTTAGTGTAGTGTAATTAAGTGTAATTAGTGTAGTGTAATTAGTGTAGTGTGCTGTAATTAGTGTATTGTAGTGTAATTAGTCTAGCGTAGTGTAACAGCTAGTGTAGCGTAATTAGTGTTTTGTAGTGTGATTTGTGTGTATATGTATATGTATTCGTAGTGGTAGTGGTAGCGTAGTTGCAGCTGTAGTTGTAATTGTCTATCGATCGATCTATCTATCGATTTATCTATCTATCTATCTAATCTAATGTAATCTATCCTACCCCTTCCTACCGTATCCTATCCTACCCTATCCTACCTACCTATCTATCTATCTATCTGTCTATCTATCTATCTATCTATCTATCTGTCCTCTATTTATCGATTTATCTATGTATCTGTCTAACTGCAAGATTGAAAACGAAGCTATTCTGCGAGACTTCCTCAATTTTTTGGACTTGACAATATCAGAAGCGCAGCAATTCTGCGAGACTTCCTTAATTTTTAACGAAGAAATTCTGCGAGACTTCCTCAAATTTCGAAGGTTGACAGCATCAAAAACGAAGCAAACCTGCGAGGCTTCCTTCAAAAATGGAATGTTGAGTGCTGCGCTGCTGGCCTCGTACCAATGCGTTTGCGATTTTTCCACTCCGTCTGTCTAAAGCACAAAATTGAGGCCAGGTCATACGAAGTGCTCCTGTCACGCAAAATCATCTCAGCAAACCTGAAGATCTGAGGCTCCAAAATGGAACCCCTCTCAGGAAATTAGCGCCCGGACCTCCTAACAGCTCTGATGAAGATGTCTCTTGTATTGCGCCTGCCACGGAAAATGCATCTTTGCAGATCCTCTTCAGATGTCCCACGCCTGCCATCGTTTTTGGAAATGCCACAAAATCCTCACGTTTTGCTCACTTTTGATAAGGTCCACAATCCCTTGCGCCTGCCACGCGAAACGACATCTGAACGTCCAAAAGTGCTCCGAGACCGTCAGTTTTAACACTTTTGACTTCGAAATGGTCTTCGCGCCACAATGGCGTACACTTTTTGAACATCTCAACTTCCAAAGGTGGTCCGAGCATGGTGTGCTTTGCACATTTTGACTTGGAAATGTGCTTCGCACCACAACGGCGTGCACTTTTTCGACATGTCAACTTCCAAAAGCGGTCTGACGCCGAAGTGTTTTGTACATTTTGACTTTGAAATTTGCTTCGCGCCGCAACGGCGTGCACTTTTTGAACATCTCAACTTGTGGTCCGAGCATGAGGTGCTTTGTACATTTTGACTTGGAAATGTGCTGCGCGCCACAACGGCGTGCAATTTTTCATTTCTCACCTCCCCAGATGGCTCCGCACTTGCCGCTTTAGCGAGCCTACTTTTCGACCCTCCGGAGCCAAATCATTGGAAAAACATCGTGTTTCGCGACTTTCCTACCTTTTCGCACACCTTCATCTTCTTGCTTCTGACTCTTTCTCTTCTCTGATCTTCTCTCTTCTCTGATCTTCTCTCTTCTCTTCTCTTCTCTTCTGAAGAATTCTCTGACTCTTCCCACCTCTGCTTTTTCATCTGTTTGACTTCTAAACTTCCTTCGATAACGTACAAATATGTGCGCATGTTAGTGTTTCAAAATGGGTAGAAATATGTTTTTTTTTTTTCACGGCCGCGAAAATTTGACAAACATGCTGACTTGGATTTATCCTGATTTGACTAATAAAGCAAATATGTATATATGTATGTGTGTGTATGTATTGTACTGTTAGCATTAATGTTTGTATTAATTTTTGAATTAATGTTCGTATTAATGTTTGTATGAATGTTTGTATGAATGCTTGTACGTATGTAATGTAATGTAACGTAACGTAACGTAATGTAATGTCATTTAATGTAATGTAATTAAATGTAATGTAATGATATGCATCTGTGTATGTAATTCATGTCTTCATGTATGTAATTAATGCATTGGTGTATATGCAATGTAATGTAATGTACCTTAACATAGCCTAACGTAATGTCATGTAATGTATGCATTCCATGCATGCATGCATGCATGTATGTCAAATTGTATTTCAATGTATGTCGATGTATGGGAATGTAAGTCAATGAATTTCGATGTAAGTCAATGTATATGTATGTGTATATGAGAAAGAAAACCATATCGCGAGAATCAGAAACGAGGTCTCCCTAGGAAGGACACTGTCCGTGCTACAGAAGGATGCGAAGGGCAGCACTCAGTGTCGCTCCGCTGACAGCTAAGCCAAGCCTTTCCAGCGGTGATGGACATCCTTCGAACTTTGCGGCAGAAGGAGGCAACACACCTCGATTTTGCAGGATGCCATGGAAGCAGGCTGCTGCAATGTAATGTGTCAGATTTACTCTAGCATTGCCTTTTCAACTCCACCTCCTCCGTCCTTCTGCTCCCAATTTTCCGAACTCAGTAAAAGTATTTGGGAGTCAAGAGATTTGGTAAAATTTCTACACGACACATGAAGTTTCCCGATTTTTTTCCTAGCCCACAAAAGGGATTCAATTACTTTATTGCTAGTTCAACGATTTAAGGTTGATTCATTTAGGGTTTGTTTAAGGTGTGTTTAGGAGTTCTTCGTGCTTGATTTAAGGGTATATTGTGGTCTAATATTCATGACTATATTTTAACGTTAGATATAAACCAGGGTGTGCCAGTGATGATCATGAATTCTAGGGTTAATCCCTTCCCAAATTGGCCAATCTGAAATTTTCCAAAACTGGAGATGGAGCCTAACTTTTAGTATTTGGGGTATGTTTAGTAATAGGGGGAAAGGATTATTGTGGTTTTAAGGTTCTTTGGGGTCTAATATTCATGACTGCTTTTCCACCACACTGCGGGTCAGGACGGGCCGACCATCACTGGCTGCGCCGAGAACAAAGCGTTTCGGGTGCCGTTTGTGGATGGCAAACGGTGGCCGTTTTTGGATGTTTTTGGTGATTTGAACATGGTTGGTTAACAACAGTTTATCTGGTTGGTGGTTTGGAACATGAATTTTATGACTTTCCATGTCTTGGGAATGTCATCATCCCAACTGACGAACCCATATTTTTCAGAGGTGTTGAAAACGTACACCAACCAGTTATGGTTAGATGAGTTTTCGGATCTTCATATACAGTTCTTCTCACAGGGTAGGTTTTCCCTGAATTGATTGTCAGTTTATGGCCTTTTACTCGTGCCAGTGATAAGTACTAACAACCCCCATTTATGGAATGTATAATCCCATTTATGAGCATTATAACCACTTATAATTGATGAACGGCCAAAACTGAACAAAATATATGAATTCATCCTGGTTTGTAAGTGGCAAGTCTCCGTTGCAGTGGGTTGCGAATGATATTTATTGGTGCAAATACTTACATGAAGCAATGAAGCATCCCCTTTGATGGCATGGGATATAGGTATTTTTTGTGGTTTGTTTGGGTATGCGCAGGGCATGTGAAAGCTGTCCTGGGTTAACATATGAGATTCCGCCAAAATTTGCGTTGATTAAGTATGTACTGGAGTGTGCATCGGATGTTGGCTGTTGCATGAAACCTGCTAAAACGATAGGGGACTCACAAAAAAACGATACGTTTTTTGATTGCGCATGCTTGCGCGATTTGTGGTGTGGGCATAGTGTTTGCTTAGGCAGGGTTGTTTTTTCACGGTTGGATCCACTTCACCATGAATGGGCGTGCCCATGCGGTGGGTTGACTTTACATGACTTTACATTACTTTAGCCACCTAGGTGGGCTGCTTAGACTCGGCACCGAGTAGCTCAGATTACTGAAACCATGCATCTATTCGCAGGCAGTGTAGGCATGCTGGAGTGGCCAACTCCATGCAGTATCTCGTTTTGCTGCCTGGCCTAGCTTTGGTAG
>Ga0126342_10000589_pt1:0-27500 | contig 41729 bp, 44 predicted proteins | sample Cyp1metagenome_FD_92528 | JGI IMG/M metagenome (GOLD analysis project Ga0126342, IMG submission 92528) | Coral microbial communities from Lord Howe Island, Old Settlement Bay, Australia - Cyphastrea 1 metagenome | ecosystem: Host-associated > Invertebrates > Cnidaria > Coral ...
AGATGCAGTAGTACTTTGAACCAGTTTTGCCTTGAAAGAAAGTCTTTGAATGGACGCAGCACTCTTTTGATGTGTGTTGCATTCTTAAGCACATGTAGTAGCGCAGCATCACTCTTTGCATTATTCGATTACGAAAAGTATGAGATAATGGAACATTGCTTTAAACTAGCATGCTTTGCAAGACTCTTCCATGGGTGCAGTATTCCTTAGAAAATGCCAACAAACGTGTGAGGTCCCTTTGAAAGAGCACAGAATTACTTCAACAAGAAAGCTCTCTTAGTCTATGCAGTATTCATTGTAAACAGTATACAATATATTTAGAAAAGAGTTGTAGTGCAAAGGTATATGCAAGGTATATTAATAATCTAAATAAACACATGTTTTCATGGTCAATAAAATGGTATATTGAAGGGATATGGAAAAAAACAAAGGTATATTCATGGTATATTAAATGATACACTCAAGGTATATGACATGGTCTATCAGCAGTATTTCAATAGGAACATCAAAAGATCTTATACATATATATATATATATCAAAGGTATGTTAAAGGTATGTTCTTTAGGTATAGAGATGTATTAGATGGCATTTCAGACTTACATCAAAGGTATCCTAAAGGTATATTAGAGGCAAGAACATTACCAATAAAACTGTATTTATATAAAGGTATACTAAAGGTATATTAGATTGCATATAAAGCATTGAAGGTGCATTGCATTGTATTTAAAGGACATATTAAAGGGATCTTGAAGATATTGTCAGTCAATAGAATGGTATATAAAAGATATATTGAAGCTATAGTAAAGGTATAGTCATTGTATTTTAAATATGTTTGATCAACGCATTATTCTTACTCTGTTACCTCTACTTCATCAAAAAACAAAAAACATGGTCATACAAGAAGTGAGAGGAAGGCTGAGCTTCATTAAAGCATGTATTGCATCCTTCCACACATGATAGTTTTCTTGCAAGAATATCAATAATATCAATATACAGTTTAGATCACTAGCATTGCTTTCTGCAAACACATCAGTTGTGCTATGCAGAGACCAAGAGCTGGTAAAACAATTGTTTGCTAAACATGCGGAGGGGTTCTGGGGGGGGCTACGTATATATAGTGGATTATAGCATATTATAGTCATAGTGGTTTCCGACATTCTCTTGGTCTTGGGTGAAAGTGGATGCTACTAGAGTAGTGTAATTATTCTGATGGTCTTAACTGATCTTAACTGTAGGCAGATGTATTATCATCGCACAAGAAAGCTAAGCAGTTAAGCAGGCTGGCGTCTTTAGCTGTTCATCAATTGAATTGCTTAGCCGATTGCTTAGCCGCCAAAGAGTGTCAGAATTGCAGCCAAAAACTCCGCACATCGCCTGGTTGAGGACGGCCATTTACAACCTCGCTACAAATCCACACACAAAATATATATATATATATATGTATATATATATACACACCGCATGCGGCTGGGATTTTCTGACACCTCGAAACGATACTTGCCAAGGTCAAGAAAATATCGCACCATCAACATGTTGAAAATCATTTTATGATCGCTCCTTGGCACACCACACCATATTTTTTCCTTGCTCTGAGGGCTCGACCAGCGCCTTCGTCCTGGGATGGGAACAGTTTTTTATAGTTGTTTTGAATGGTTTGAATGTGGATGTGAAAAGATGTGAAAAGTTTGAACCTCTTGCTGTGAAAAAAGAAAATTGTCCGACTAGCTGATTAGCTTGTGTTTGGCTGAAGCAATATTGTCATAGTCATCAAATCATAACACTAGGCAAAGTATGACTCTATAGCGAAATCAGAAACCTGCGAACCCAAATAGATCGCATTGTGGCCTCAATTTCAACACATGGCTGCCCACCTCGCTGTCATTGCTACCCTGAGATGCTGCGTAGCTGCGCGGCGACTCGTCGATGTTCAACTGGGTGTCACTGCTGTTACTGTAGCCGATTTGAAACCAAGACTCAGATCCAAATTGAAAGACATCCTTGCCAAAAGAATCTCTAGACGTCAAATGATTTGATCTTTTCCACTGCAGAATGAGCCATTCAAAACGAGAGTAACGCGAACTGGGCAGCCAGCATTCAAAGAGGTGGAACGTCCCAGTGGTCCCTCTTCCTGCATGCGAAAGCATTCAGAACTCTAATCAAATAACATGTATAACATGTATCTTATAACACTCCGACACACGGACGAATGCGCAGGGGCGTGTATTTCAAAATTTTCAAAGAGTTTGCACCTACCCCGTCAGAAATTCCTCGTCAGTGCAGAGCTGGCGCATCTCCGAAGGGTCTCGCACAACCCCAAAGCTATCCTACAAGGTGAAACAGCGCTGTGCCCGGCACTTGTCAATGTCTCACACCAAAAGTTCCAAGATGCTACGCTTGACGTCAGTTGGCAGTGGAAAGGCTTCAATCACTTGAAGCTGTCCTTGGTGATAGTGGCACCTTTTCCAAAGCAGCCACCTCCAGCAGTTCTTTTGACGTTCAGACACTACACTCTTTGAACTTCCAAAGGCCCGATACTCCATATACACTCTGCACTTTGAGGACTGCACCCTTGGGGCCAGATCTGATCTCCTGGGTTGGCTGAAGTTGCTGAGCTAAGCTGAAGCCAAATGGAAATGGTTTCCGTCTGCTCTCCCTGAGGTATGCGCAGGCCCGAAGGCACCAAAGCCAGCGTAGCAGGTGACTTGGTCCTTCGGGGTTGAAGGGTAAAAATAAAAACACAGCAGGGACCCTTTGAGAAAGGCCTTCCGCATCCATACCAACAAACTTGCAAAATCGAGCTTGGAATAATAAAGCTTGGAATAATAATCGGAAGAAGAAACAAACTATATTGTTATTATTTTACATATATATATATATCACATACAGAGATATGTATGTATACCTGTACTATACATATATATATATATACAAATATCATATCATATAAATATAATATAATATATAATATAACATAGTGTATGTATATATAGCTGGGCAACAGGCTCCAGCCCGCGTCCTCCGCAAAAGCAAGAACAAGAGCAGGTTCATCATAAGCAGCCTGTGTAGAAAATAAAAAGCTATTATTGAGCTATTAACTGTATCGGATAGACTATAACATACTATTTCCAATTCAGTGATTGGGTGTTGATGAGATACTGCAGGTCAACTGACTGAACGAAAAAAGTAGCCCAATTGAGCCTTGGGAGGTGCCATCACCACCCCTGTCTTGGCAAAAAACACCTCAAGTCACATGATTCAACAGCCTCAGGTTATCTCAGGTTGCTCCAAATCTAACATGTCCAACATGTCCAACATGTCCAACATGTCCAACATGTCCAACATGTCCAGCCTCCAGCGGCTCGGCAGCACGTCTGTTCAACGCGGTCACCATCGCCAATGCTAAGTGGAGGGAGGCCTGGTGGCTCTGATTCTGTTGTTGGCAAAGGCATCTGAGCATGTCTGAAAACGAGGTACTGTAACTGTATACAGTAGGACGGTATAGGACCCAAAATGGCCACTTTAAGTCGGGAAAATGGCCATGATAAAGCATTGATTTTTGAGGGTGCCCTATTTTCAGACAAACCCATGCGAAAATTACTTGAAACAGGAAACCCATACTGTGAGTTATCTTTCATGTCGTGTTCCCACCTCGTCCACCTGGTTTTTTCCGCGGGTCAAGGTGCTGGCGGTTGATACCTCACTACGAAATACAAATCCAAAGTTATCCGCAGGTTACCTCACTGCTAAAAGAAGAAGTGAAGTAAAACAAGCAAATATCAATGTCGAAAAGTTTGGAAGGCTGAGACTTCCACGCTTGCAAGGTCATCATCCCTCCGAGCACGTGTATCTGGAGACCTTGTACCAAGACAGTCACAGCAAAAGTATGTAAAAGTCAGATACTGATCTCCTGTCATTGACTCGGCAACTCAGTCACTTCCCATCATCTTTACTTGTGAGCTGCGGAGGAACGCAGCTGTTGAAGTCGAAGTCAAAAGGGCATCACTGGCATCACTGGCATCACTGGCATCACTGGCATCACTACCCAGTACCAAGCCACGCTCGGCTAAAGCGCATGCCCAGGGATGCAGCCCAGCTCGTGCCCTGCAACTCTCAATGCTTTCAATTTCTGCCACAGCTTCACAATGGCTCAGCAAGAACTCCAGAAAGTAAAACAAAAAGAGAAATTGAGAAGCAAGAACCGTTCTGCCCGACGTATCATGTCTATGTCTATGATAATGATACCATTTCATTTCAGGGAATATTCCGTGACATTGCCCTTCTGCCTGCCGCGGAGGTGACATCATCATGGAATCCACCTCCCCAGCTGCGCAACGGCCGAGCTCAGTCTGCATCGCGCCCTCAAGTCCATTCGCCACCAGGTTGAAAGAAGCCAGCGGGCAGCTGATCTGCAGGCTGCACTCCTCCTGGAGAAATCATGGGAACAAAGAAATGTATCATAAGATATCATAAGTATCATATGAATAGTCATGAGAGTCGTGAATTGTATATTTCTACTGCTGGTGAGCTCCGAAATAGAATGCTGCAAGTTGTTGGGTGGAGTGCAATAAGATGAATGGAATGAGTCCTGCGAAATCGTCAAAGTGCCACGCAGTGTGAACCTTTCGGACGTGACCATCCTCACCTGCAGTCGGCTTTGGAATGCGAACAGATCATCAGGTCATCATGTTCCTTATTTGTTACCGGGTTACCGCTTGAGTAGCAAAAGACAGCATGGATGTGACTCGTTATGAGCTGTTCATAGCTGTTCTGTTTTTCTGTGTCAGCCGCTTGGTCCCGCTTGGTGTCCAACAGAGAAGCGTTCAACACCCGTGGAGCTGTTGGTACCCACCTGCAAATGTTGATTTAATTCCATATGGATCCATATGATGTTTGGTCGCAAGTGCGGACATGCAGATCATGCAGTCAATATGGGAAGAAAATGGAAGAAACAAGTTTTCAAGGTCGGAATTGATCTAGCCAAAGGGAACTGGTATATCGACAATCCACAGACGGCTAGAACTGGGGGAATCAACAGCAAATGTGGCCTTGCCCTGCATACAGTGAGGTTGCGCTGCTGAGCCCAGCAAAGGCCGCAAAGTATCCAGAAGCGCATTGAAAGCTGTCTCAAGAGCCTCGTTGTCAAAGTCACAGCATAGCATGGCAGTGACTGTCCAGCTGCAACAGCCCTATCCAACCTCCAGGCGTTGGTCCACCAATTCGGAACGGCGCATCTCCTGCCGATTCGACAACGTCTAGTTGGCCGAAGGCAAAGGTGCTCTGCACATCACCAAATCTGAACCTTTTCTCGACGCTGGCTCCTTGCCAGGTGAGCAGGCGGCAAGCATAGTGAAAGCACAGAGCAGCAGCACTGGGACCTGCAAAATGATCCAACAAGACAGACGCTGCTGATGCTGCAACGGTCCCACCATGTCTTGTTCTGTGATTTCCATGGTTCAAAAATTGCCATCTCTTGGATATTCTGCAGACTCTGAAGCACATCCCAACAGCCTCCGCGGCTTCCAAGCTCTGCGTTTCATTTTTCAAGATGTAGAGCAGTGCAGGAAGAACCAATACTAAGGGGCACCTGGCTATGGCACGACAGGCGCAATGCTGACAAAGTGCTCAAGGGTTTGGAGATGTTCAGACTATAAATATATATATAATATATATATATATATATAAATGCGTTTGAGCCGTACCTTGTCTGATTCTGCACGATCAATCATGCCCCTCCCTTCACGTGTCAATACTGGCAGGGGCAGCAGCACACCAAGCTTCCAATCGAAGCGACCTCAGAGTATGCTGCAAACAAATAGAAAGTAAAAATGCCCGATCAGCAGCCCAAGACTCACAAAGGTTCAAACGAGACAAGGCCGCCAAGGCCCTTCTGCCATGTCTTTAAAACTTTAACAACATCAATGCCCCTCTGCAAAGCCATTTGAGCTCCATGCTGCGCATGGATGTCAACAAATCGCCAGGAGGAAGGCTCAAGGCCTTTCCGGATCTGACATCCGAACCCGTGCTATCCCTTTAGCAGATCTTTGAACATCAGCACTGGTTGGAATTCTGGATTGGGCAACCCAACCTGCATTGCTGCGTTGAGATTTGCTGAGAAGACCTGACCTTGGAACAGCAAAAAGTGGCAAACATTGGCAAACTGATTTTGCAAACTAAACATTACATTACACCGTGGAATCGTGGAAAGCAAAACTAGTTGAGTCATGCTGAGTGTTGAATGGAACTCAGGCAGCCGGACCATCCTCGCCCCAACCCAGGGGTGCCCTCAGCTGGTCAAAGGCATCTGCAAAAGCAGCCTGAAGGCAGTGGCATCAGGGAGCTCCTCTTTGGGTGTCAGCTTGAGCTGAGGGTTGATGGATGTTGATGGTCTACTGAGTCTACTGAAACAGGAAAGCTGGACCATCTGGACATATCTGGATTACTTTTATAGCTTTTATCCAGCATATGTCAAATGTGTCAAGGCATGTTGGAACGGCGAAACTGGCATGGCATGGACCACCTGAGGAGACTCCAGCCGCTCCAGCCTTGTCTACTGCTGCAAGCAGCTGACGATTCCAGGCTTTGCAGCGAAGGTGTTGCAGAGGAAGAAGCAGTGGCAAGGGCAGCAAACCAAAAAAGGCCTGGCACCGAGACAGAAAGGATGTGTAAAGATTGTAAAGTGCTGTACGATCCAAGAGTGAACAACAAGGACCATGCGGACCCTTGGATCCAAAGACCTCAATGATTCGAAAATCTTGGCTGAAAGTTGACGATACAGAGCTGGTTGGCTCGCAACCTGCAAGATAGCAAGCCGATGCAAGCCGCCTCTGAAGGCCCCAGCACCAGGAGGGCCACGACCAGCAGAACACTCACGAGAACAATGTATGGCAAGAACCTGTGAGCCAAATGGACCACAGTGACCACAGCATTTCAGCCAGTGCGTAAAAGCATTGTGCCCTGAGCCGGCCACCACTGTAGCCAATGAAGCACCACGGAGGTTACCGATGTGTCTGATGTCCAGCTATGGCCCAGTACCATCTGAGCCTTGCATCGCTGCATCTCTTTCAAAAAATGACTTGCGACTGGTTGCGATTCGCAAATCCTATCACTACAAATCATTACATATCAGTGCATACCTTATCAAGTTTGAGTATAGTTAAATATCGTTGAATAGTGTTGGATAGCGTTGAAATGTGAAGAGCACCGGAGAGAATCATGGGCGACCAGTCCTGCATAAGGCAAGTTAACTCGCCATACTCTGGGACGGGCCGTTGTGAGCGGTCAATTGCCTGTGATAGACGGAAAAAGATGTGACTGCGGGCACTCGAAGGACATCGATCTGCATTCAGGTTCGTCAATCGTTGCTGCTGCCCTCTCCCAATTCCGCTTGACAACTTGTGTAACTTGTGACTCGTTTAAAGGTGCAAGAGCTTCACCTCTCAATCTATGTGCTGTCTTGCAACGCTTCAGTGACACTGCAGCAATATCACTTTGCCTTGCCAGAACGAAGTAGCTCTGCAAGTCGAGGGAAGCGCACCTGGAAGCAAAATCTCAGAGCATCTCAAGGTGCAAGTCACTGGGATGTCACAAATGACATCAGCTCGCTACACTACAAGTGATGCAAGTGCAGTGCTGCAAGTCCTTGTGATTGCTGACAGAGTTTACATGAGTTTACTATGTTTACAGAATTCTTCTTCTGTTGCAGTGTCTTTCATCAGTCTGGCAGACTTGGCGGCCCACATGAGTGTTGGGAGTCCGGGATGCTTGCCCATCCTGCGAGAAGCAAGAAGCAAGACTGTGAACTGGAGGCCAACTCTTTCGCAACTGATTTCTACCATTAGATCTGAATTCCGACAACATTTGCAGCTGGCAGCTGGCTTTGCGGGAAACGACTCTCCTTGATCACTGCTCCATCTGAGTTCAATTTGCCTGCCACTTAGAGCAAAGGTAACTTCAGGAAAGTTCCTTAATGATCCTTAATGTATCAAGTCTTTCTCAGAAAATGCCACGGGATTGACTTGAGCTCAAATTCAACATGACAAGTAGCTGCAAAATCCTCTGGAAACAAGCTGGAAGATATTGGAAGATGCTGAAAGTGTGGGCCTTTCAGAGGCTTCTGGAAATCATAAGGGTTTGGAGGCGCCGGAACTGCAGGGGCAGCTGCCTCGCAACGTTTGACGGAAATGCCACGAGGTCGTTGAATCTCACCGGCTGACCCATCTCTCTCACCAGCATTCATGCTTGACACCCGTATTACGCCTACAGTCCACATAAGTTTCTCAACAAGATTTTGTCCTTCCCAGTCGTTCAATATCGCCTGCAATGTGGACCAGCCCCTCTCCATTTTGTGGCAAATGTCCAGCTCATCCTGAATCCCATCTGGCAATCGGCAAGGCCAAATCCCGAGACGACCAATGGAGGATGCCGCTCGGCTCCTGAAAAGAATAGACCTTCTGCCCGAAGGCAGCCCTCTGCTCGCTTGGAAGTGGCACCTGCCCAGGAGGCATCATGCAGCAAGTTTTCCTGTCAAAGTTTCCTCAATATTGGTAGAATCGGGCGTCTCTTGCTGCTCGAAAATGGTGTGGCTTTAACTTAACCCTCAACCAGGATCCTTTTCAGAGCCCCCAACCTCTAAGCTTTTGGGCTCTGGCGATGACTGGATGACCTAGAAGCAGCTCAGAGTTTGCCCATGTCTGCAGCTTTTTGCGTATAAATGATGTCTGAGATGTTCATTGGTTTTTTGGTTATTCACTTATCCCCATCAGATTCCTTTCAAGCGGTGAGAAAAATGAGACTTGTCAACGCCTGAAAGCTGACCAAAGAGCCAAAGGTTGCTTAGTGAGGCTTAGTGTGTGGACCTTCGGCACTGGCTCATTGGTGAAGGAAAGCTCATCGCCAAAGGTCCTAAGTCGCATCACACACCGTTTTATGCCAGCATCAAGAGCACCGTGCAGGACAAACATCCCACCCGCCCTGTCTACTTAGTCTACTTGCTGTTTACTTGGAATCGCCCACTAAATCACATGATAATTACGCATAACTACATTCAAAAAAAATGCGTCGAAGTGAGAGATTGGTGGCTGCGACTTTGATTGTTATCCAGCTGTTCCTTTTCCCCGAGAGTGTTTGAGCGTAGGGTTCTTTTAAAAAAGGAGCTGAGATCATACATCTTCACGTCTCACATCTGCATATCTTACATCTTCACATCTTGTGTCAGCTGAACTTACATCTTCAGATCTTATGTCTGCTGATCTGACACCTTCAGATCTTATGTCTGCTGATCTTACATCTTCAGATCTTACGTCTGCTGACCTTACATCTTCAAATCTTGCGTCTGCTGACCTTACATCTTCAAATCTTGCGTCTGCTGACCTTACATCTTCAAATCTTACGTCTGCTGATCTTACATTTTGCGTCTGCAGATCTCACACCTTCAGATGTTACGTCTGCTGATCTTACATCTTCAGATCTTACATTTGCTGATCTTACATCTTCAGATGTTACGTCCGCTGATCTTACATCTTCAGATAAAACGTCTGCAGATCTTACATCTTCAGATAAAACGTCTGCAGATCTTATATCTTCAGATCTTGCACACTCTCTCTCTCTCTCTCACTCTCTGTCTTTTTCCTCGCTTTCCTCGTTCCTGCTAATTTCTGGTTTCTCTTAAGGCGGGGCGGTGGCCACGAGCGATCACGAAATTCGTGCGGAAAATGCGACAGTTCCACACGAAATGAGGTTCGATCGTCAAAAACTACGGGAAAATTGCGATTTTGAGTTGTACTGCGCGACCCTTACGCATGAAATGAGGTTCGATGGTCAAAAACTGGAGAAAAACTGCGATTTTGAGTTGTACTGCGCCGGGTGCCCCGGCATAATACTAGGTTTTGATAGTAGAAAATTGATGAAATGTGTCATTATGTTGCGGCGGGTCAGGTCGCAAAGCGGGTTCCCCAAAATAATGCAACATTATGCTAGTAAAAAAGTGAGGAAGTGTGTGATTATGCTGCGGCAGGACTGTGCCGCAAAGAAGTTCCCGAGCAGGTTTTGGACTCTGCAAAAGTGTACTCAAAAGTGTTTGTGTGCAAAGACTTCTGTGTGTAAAAGTGTCTATGTGCAAAAACATTTGTGCCTAAAAGCGAATGTGTGTAAAAGCGTCTGTGTGTAAAAACTGTTTATGTGTAAAAGCGTGTGTTTGTGTGTGTGTGCGTGCGTGAAAGGGGTTTGTGTGCAAAAGCTTCTGTGTGCGTGTGCAAAAGCATCTCTGCGTGTAAAGGCGTCTGTGTGTAAAAGTGTCTGCGTGTGTGTAAGGGCTTCTGTGCGTATAAGGGTTTCTGTGCTTATGAGGGTGGTTTGTGTGTAAAAGCATCTGTGTATAGAAGCGATTTGTGTGCAAAAGTGTCTCTGTGTAAAAGCGTCTGTGTGTAAAAGGGTCTGTGATGGTCGGTGTCTAAAGCTCTATAACAGCCCTAGGAAAGATGTATGCCAGAGATCTCTTGGCAAGATCTCTGCAACAGATCTCTATGCGATGTCTCTGTACAAGATCTCCAAAGGAGGTGTCCTGGCAAGATCTCTGTACAAAAACTCTCTCAGAGGTCTAGTGGCAAGACTCTTAAAGAGATCTCTCTATAAGAGATTGCCACAGAAGATCTCTGTGAGGGACCTCAAAGTAAGATCTCTGTTCAAGCTCATACAAAAGATCTCTGAGAAAGATCGCTGCTCTCTTCACCGGGTCTCTGTACAAGAACTCTATAAGATCTATAAGAGGTCTCCTGGCAAGATCTCTGTACAAGATCTCTATAAAGCGCTCTGTTGGCAAGATCTCTGTAAGAGGTCTCTTGGCAAGATCTCTGAACAAGCTCCCGATAAGAGGTCTCTTGGCAAGATTTCTGTGTGAGATGTCTCGTTTTGCGCGAGCCTGCGCAGTCGAAATGCAGATGGACATTTCACAAGAGCAATGAATTTTGTGCAGAAATTTACAGGAAAATTGTCGGACGCTAATCCCGCGACACCCGTTTTGTGCAAGCCTGCGCAATCGAAATGCACACGGACATTTCACAAGAGCCATTTATGCGGAAATTTACAGGGAAAATGCCGGACGTGATGGATACCACCTCGATTAAACACCGGGCCTTAACACCTACCGCAAGAACCCCTCAGTGTGGCCACACTGCTTGGACACAAGTAAAGGCGATATCACGATGCACAATATTGATATGATACCATTCCCCGCCGAGGAGGGGGTGACTCAGGGTGGTCTGACTCTGCTAGTGGGTGACTGACTTCGTTTAGTCTCTGGGAGACACAGTGGGTAGACAAAGTGGAGAGGCAAGGCGGAAGACACAAGTTGCGAGACACAGGGAGACAAGTTTGGAAGACACAGTGGGACAAGATGGGAGACAAGTGTGGAAGCCACAGTGGGAGACAAAGTTGGAGACGCACAGGAGACACAGTGGGGAGGGAGACAAAGTTGGAGACGCAGTGGTAGACCAGGTTCCAAGGTTGGAACCCTGCGCATATATGGGGAGGTAGGGAGAAGTCGCGATACCATACCCCTGCTTCTAGAGATTGGAAGCCAACAGTTTTCTGCTGTTGGGAAGAAAAATTAACACTGCTTGGAAAAGCTGTAGCTCCCAGGCTCGGCAGGGTCTTTCAGCAAAGCAACAAGTCCCTGGAGATCAACTCGGGATCAAATCGGACTTGAAATTGCTGTGGTGTCCTAGGTCATGTTGTCCAGGCCTGAGCCGGGAGTTTACCATCGATATCCTGGGCTCCCAAACGTCATCAGCTCATTGGTGCGAGTTGATGAGCCCAAATCGACCTGAATGGCAGCTCCAGTGAGATTCATAGTGATGCTATCCTCTGTGCAAAATGCTGGGGTTGAGAGTTTCACTGCAAATAGCACATCACTCGCCTGGTCAATCTTGATCTCGATCTCTTCTTTGGGGCTGTCCTGGCAATTGCAGAGCTTACTCTTGCAAAGTAGTGCAAGTATATTTTGAAGCTTTTTGGACTTTGTCACTCTTTGCCAACTATATATATCCAGTGCAAAACGACTAGAATCTAGAAGAAATGAATGTATGGTGACTGTACCTTCACTCTTAGGTACACGTCTAAGATCTACTCCGATCTGTTTGTACCAGTTCTCGTGCAACACAATCAAACGTTTTTCCGCTGGATGTTGGATCTTTGTCCCGCGAAAACAAAGGTGCGGAAGCAGTCACGTAATTCAAAGTCAAACCAAATTCGCTGAAGCCGCTTTGAGAGTCCTCCAGTGCAGAGAAAAAGCACCCAACTGGAATACACGATGCTGCTCCATACGAAGCAATACGACAATATTACAATAACATACAATAACTTAACTATATCGATGACATTTTCCTGTTGGGCGTAGCAGCTTCACAGTGTTGCGCTGAGACCCTCTTTTGAAGATCTCGGTCTGTCTCAGGGATTGACACTCCGCCTTGCGTTCACAAAACACATTGGGCAAGAAAGTCCTCAACAGGCCCATCACTAGAAGTTGTCCCTTCACATTCTGCTCACCTTACCTTGCACAAACAGCCTTGACTAAGAGAGGCGCCATTACAGAGGCGCCATTACGCTGCTGATGATGATCCTCCCAGCTTCTCGTAGCCTTGCCTGACCTTTTCCTGGAACTTTCCGAGACCTGCAAAGGAAGCATACTTTCGGATTGTCACACTGATCTGAAGCAATACTTCCCAAATTTCGACACCGGGCCAAATCAACACACGACACCGGATCCCGGATCTCCCACAACTCACCAGGGGAAAGCCTCCGAAATGCATCAAGAGATTCAAAATACCGCAGCACACCAGCGCCAGGCCAACTGCCAAGTCCAAGATGTCACTCAAAGACCTGGATCCCATGGAGAGCCCATGAAGAGCCCATCCCGTCTGATCCCAAGGATCCCAGCACGAGAGCTATCAATAGCTAAAGCTAAGGCGCGCGAAGCAAAGCCAAAGGGTACCCTGGAAGATGTAGAATCCACCACGGCCCAAGGTTTCAGATAGAAACTTGCACTTGTCCAAGAGCATGTCCTGCAAGTGGACGGATTTGCCAGTCATTTTCATCTGTACTGAACAAGAGCAGCTTTTCATCCTCTGGATCAGGATCTTTAAACAGCAGCGGTCGTGTAGTTCTCTCCTGATAGCCATTCAGGCCAGGAACTTTTGCGATGCACTCTGGAGGTGCTTCCTGGGCGCTCTCGGTGGCAGCATATCATGCTTGGTTTTCAAAATCATGTTGCATGTTTTGCTGGAAATATGAAAACAGAATCTGCCAAGTTGAGCTGCATGGTTGCTCCCAACACCCCAAAATACATCCAAATACTAGAAGTAATTTGGTTAAACAACAGGGTAAAATCACCAATATGCCCCCCTTGTGGCCACTGCCTATAATGGGCTAGAGCAACTCTGTGCTAGTAGTTTTAAGTCAGTCCAAAGCTTTCAGCAGCCGCTGTTTGAAACGCTCAGCCGAGTAGCAAACAAGACAGTGGTGATTGCAAACAAAAGCCTCAGCGATTGCACCACTTAAGAGAACCAAGTTCTAGAATCATAAAATATTCCTCCCAAACGGTTTTTCTACTGCACATCCTGTCTACAACAAAAATCCACCATGAGCTTTAGTTCAGCCACTTGCGCCTTCTCAAGGCGATTTCAAACGAAAGAAAAATCATCGAAGACCTCCCCTTCTCAGTGCAGCCAACGCAGCTGGTAAATGGAGAGGACATACTTCACCGGTGTGGCAAGAATCTCAGTGCAAGCGCTCAGTGCGAGTGCGGGAGTTCCCGGCTTGAACCAAACTGAATAGCTTTGTTGACATGATGCTGCGGTGCTTCAAGCATCTTCAGACTTGCTGACCGCCTTTCCACATTCAAAGTCCGGCTGCCAACACAACTCCCCATGCCAGGATGCATGGCTGATGTGGATCAGCTTCAAGATGGAATTTACAACGGAAGCACAGCCTCAGCAGAATGCGCGTCTCCAAAAAGATGAGAAGTTTAAAGAACAAAGAGACATGCGTTACTTCAGATTACTTCATGAGGGTCGCGGTAGTTTCTTCAGATTTCAACTAAGGCATCACATCTTGCCCAGATTGGTTGCCACCCAGGCGCTACCAATGAAGCACAAGAAGCGGATGCCGGCAGGGCCCTGCTCTATGGTTGCCACCAAAGCGCCACCTGCCTTCATGACATAGGCACCAGCCATGGCTGAATACCTTGGTGATGCTGGTGGTTTTCCTACTTTCAGACCTATATCAAATCCTCAGCGAAACCATCCGATTCCAATAGCATCTCTGTTTGCTCTGAGCTACTTCTTTGCTGCTGCTTGAACCTGTTCATGGAAGATAAGAGAGTAATTGATAGCTTTCTGTCAAAATGTAAATCTGATATCCTGCAATCCTGAAGAATCTTACCAGATGCCTGGGAGAAAAAGCTTTGATCACAGTTCGACACATCATTCCGTCGACATCATCCCAAACTCCGTGGCCTCTGGATCGTTGCAGAACTCCATGATCTTCCTCAGGGAAACGCGAGCTGCTCACAGTGATGCAGGATTTCCGCACAGGAAAGGAGGCCCAAAACTGTAGTTTAAACGTTCGGAGCGTATCATATTCAGCAAGCAAAAAAATGCCAGCCGTGATTCATACAATTGTGCTACAATCTCGCAGCACGTTTAAAGCTGCGCAATCTGTGCAGTATTCTTTGTCATCTGAGGCACGTCTTGGCTTGACCTGCATACTCAGGGAATTTCTCTTTGCAGGTCTCCATGATCTGCCTCTGAACCTTTTCGCGCAAAGTGCTGTCACACGTCGAACTACTGTTCGGTATCTCTACATCCACTATTTTGAGGCTCAAATTGAGACATTCCTTGAAGCTTACGCCAGGAGTTTCATTGTTTTCATGGTTTTAATTTTAATGTTTTGTTTGCTGCCCATAACATCCATGACCGGGGTTCCCCGTATGCTTTGAAGATTTTGAAGGCCAGCTGTGGCACGGTAAGAGGCCTCCGGGTCCTGCAGCGCAGACATGGCATCTTTGCCCGTCTTCTCAGCTGCATCCTGCACGGCCTTCTGGACCTTTGGATCATTCATCCTTGGCCACACAGGCCTTGCTGTCTGCTGTGCTCAAGTGATCTCTGTTCGATTAGGGAGAAGCTAGGCAAGTATATCATTGTGCAAGGAAGTCTGCCTTTTACTCTCACAAGTATTCATGCTACACCCCCGCATTCGCTTGAAAAGCGTGTAGAGTTGGGACAAGTCGCAAGCTTTTCTTCACGTCATCGGGAATTCCTGACATCCTGCAATTCTACAAGAGTAGAACAATGGGCATGTCCAAAAACAACTCATATCGGTAGGCAGCACAGTCGCACTGCATCTTCACGACTGTGGAAGTGTGCCTGGAAGAAACCGATGCAGAATGTTCGGAACACTCAGCTACACCGTCAGACACCTATCGCTACAGCTTGAGCCAACCGCGGGAGTACCACCTCAAGGATCTGCACTGTGTTTGTCATCGTGGCATCCATCTTTCGCTTTCCCTGCTGTTTCTTGATCCCAGTGACTTGATCAACGACCAGTTCCAAAGATTTCCAAAGTGAATGGATTCAACAGATTTCAACAGGTTTCCAATGGTTTCCATGCTCTCCTGAACCTTGCCCAACATCTTCGGTGCAGGCCTTGTCACAAAGTCAACACACCATGAAGCAACACCAGCACAAGCGAACACGGAACTCAGCCAGCACAGAAAGTACATCACACAACCTCGTAGAGAAATGTGTACGGTTCTTGGCTAGGTTTAGAAGTCAAATTGTACACTGAAGGTTTGCAAAATCCATGTGGCTGCGGATAGCAAGCAAGTGGATGAAGCTGTACAAAAGACTAGGGCCGAGTGAACATATCCGTGTCATTCTGTAGAGTATCATGTCATTGCGAATGTCAGCTGAACCCCTGTTGCAGTGCCCAAGCCTCTCTTTCGATTGCTCTGCTTTTGGAGGCGCCTTTCTCCTTAAAAAGCTGATCCATTGGCTGGTGCTGTGTGAGAGAGATTTCAAAAAGATATGCTCTTGTGATCTCCTGGGAATCTCATCCTTCGAATTCCCATGCCGCATCTCAGACCCCGGCGCTTTGGAAGTCGTCGTCTTCCGAGCCTGGAGACACGAGATGACTCAAGGATGCCTGGGCAGAGATGCTCCCAGCCCTCCCAGCCCTCCCAGCCTTGACCGGAGTACCCACCGGTAAACCACCAGATCCAGCAGCTTCCAAAGCCTGCCGCAATTTTGCGGGTGGATATGGGAGGATGCAACTGTAGCAAAATACACGTCTGTCATATATATATATATATGTGTGTATTACTATAGGATTACTATGGTATGGTAGTATAGTCTATATATGTCTATACAATGTTGACGTGTTATTAATAACACCCCCAAACATTAAGAGCATCTACATAAAGTTTAGGACAAACAATGGCCTGGGGTCCCTGGAAAATTTTCCAGACCTATGTGGCGCCGAACACATTGCCTAATTGAAAACGAATATATAATATATGAGTGGACGTTCCTTTCATCTTAGTAGTCCCAAATGAACTGCCTAATTGAAAACAAATATATAATATATAAGTGGACTTTCCTTTCATCTTAGTAGTCCCAAATGAATGGGCTAATTGAAAACGGATATATATATATATAAGTGGACGTTCCTTTCATTTTAGTATTCCCAAATGAATTGCCTAGTTGAAAACGAATATATAAGTGGACTTGTCTTTGCATTTTAGTATTCCCACATGAGTTGGCTAATTGAAACCGAATGTATAAGATTCCCAAATGAATTGCCTAATTGAAAGAAAATAGATGGTTTAAAAGATTTTATGTGGGATGTCAAAACGAAGAAAAAATGCGGAAAAAAAACGCAAAGAAAAACGGTGGGGAAAAAAAAAACTTAAAAATTGGTTGGCGTACTTATAGGAGGGTTTACTGATAATTTCCCAGAATTGGCGTACTTTATTCATGAGGGGTTTAAGAAATTGGCACCCGGACATTATACATTATATTATGTTATATACTATATTATATTATATTGTATTATATTGTATTATATTATATACATAATCTGGTGTTAGCCTGTTTGTTGGATCTAACTTGGTCATCAATCAAGGGACCTTCGTCTCGGTGCGGCGGCTTGGCTGAGAGCGGCCGCGAGGCTTCTCCTTCGGATGCAGGGTCTGGACGCTGATGATTGGGGGGTTACCATACTTTCAGGGATTTATAGTAATATTCTAGTAATAGGGATCTACCAATTATCATAATTGCTGTACCAAATAGTGATTTTTTTAAAAAAAAAAACTTATCCTTCAAATTAGTTCGTCCCTATTACTATTCCATAGTATTCCTGAACTGCGCTTGACTAATCCTGCCTAACATTAGCCAACATCAGTCATGAAGCACTCGCTGCAGCAAGATCCTGAATGAGCCCAAGCCATCCTTCATATCAAACACATATCAAATTGTGCCTCTCAAGAAATCTCGAAACCCCAAAGGCTGCGATCAAAACCCAGTTTCCTCATTCCGCACTTTGGAAGGGTCCTGCCACACAGCCAGGCCACACAAAATCTCAAGTCGGAGACCTGATCGGGATTGGAGGATCTGCTCAATAGGAAACAACTGATACTCACCCTTACTCCAAAGCCACTCAAAAAGGAGGGATGACAGATCTAGCACAGCAGAACATTTGTTTCGTTGAGCTTCCTTACTACAGTCCTGCGGCATCTGCGTCGCACGTGCTTTGGGCGCTGTGGGCACTGTGGGGCTTGCCTCCTGTTCAAATGACGCACTCGAGCAGTCAAGTTTCAGTTGTGGGGCAACAACTTTCTATGCCGCAAATCAATGAATCAGCAAGTTGGATCCGAAGGAAAAAGCAAAATTCAGCCTGACATCGTGCTCAAATCACTGCCGTGAGCGAGATTCGCATTTTTCCATTCCTCCTCTGAGTAAAGGCTGGAAAGGCTGCGAGCCACACCCTGGTCGTCAGATAGACCGTGACGGTGAGGGAACGAAGAGAACGAATCAAAGCATTGACTTTGGCTAGGCAACAATATGCATACATATGCATACATATTCATATGCAACATTCAAGTGTTTTCAGAAATTTTGAAGTAGATCGGGGCTTTTTGAGCATTTTGCCAAACTCAAGTGAGACTGTTTCGGGACAAGGTTTGAATGTCGGACTTTCGAACAGCGCAGGCGCCTTGTGCCGCATTTCCGTTCGCGGTCCAGAGGGTGGCGACGGCGGCGACGCAAGTGGCGACGAGCGGTCTGTGGCTGTTGTAGAGGGGGTCTCCTCGACGCGGAAGACAGAGACCAGGCGATGCCAAGCGATGCCAAGCGTAAGAATGACACGACAGAGATGACAGAGTCCAAACAGGCCAACGATTTACAGAATGACAAGTCGTTGGACTTTCCAAGCCAGTCAGCTCTCTCTTGGCTCCGAAGCTGCCTGCAACAAGGACTGCAAGTACAGAGCTGGATCTGTCCTCCAGGGGCAGTGGAAGCTGCATGCATTCTGTTCATTTGAGCTATGAGTCTACTTGCGGTTCCCGCAAACCCGTTTGTGCCATGGCCTCTGCATGTCAACATCAAAATAGAATAAAATAGACTAAATAGACGACATAATGAGATGAAGGCACAGTTCCAATGCGCTCAGTCCCCCACGTCTCTGGAGTTCTTGGGCTTCCATCAGTCCTGGGCATCTGCAGTGCCCAACGGGCACAAGTCCCAAACGGCAGCGAGTCGGTCCCAAGCAGCAAAAAATAAGAAAATGTCTGGTCCATTCTCCTCTTGCGACTGGTTGCTCTCTCTCCTGACAGCATCTGCTGTAATTTGGCTAATTGGCTGGGACTTCATTTTCCGCCGTTCCAACGTTCAATAAACAGCCCCACCTCTGGGAGTCATGGAGGCATCCGTCACCTGTAGCATGGTTCGATGAAGCATGAGGTGAGACTGGCACAGTCTTACAGCTTCCTGTCCCTGAAAAACAGCATTTCAATATGTTTCAAGTTCGGTACATCCCAGATCATCCCAACACATTCCTGACTGCATTGGACTGCACAAGCTCTCAGCAAAGCAATTCCGCTGGCAACCGCACCTGTCTTGATACGGAAGGAGACCGTGAACTGGGCAAGAGTGGATTCGGTCGGCTCGGGGATCTGGAACCTGAAGCAACATAGTCAGAATCATTGAATCATTGAAAAAGAATTGAAGAGTGATTTATATAGTTGGATTGTAACTTTTGGATTTGGGAGTGCTATGTATGAAAGTGGCTGCAGTACGTGCAGTAGCTACAGTTCCAGGGCACTGCTCCAGGGAGATGCTCGATCAGGATGCCCAGGCGACTCAGCAAATGCCCAGGCAATGAACGGCTAGGGCGACACTCGGCCAAGGTCCCGAGGTCCCGACGGCATTTGTCTCCGGTGAGAACTCTGCCTCGCAACGAAGCGTCGAAGCTTCCAACATCTTCCAACTACACTTGCAAATTGGATGATGGGGAAGCTGCTGGGAAGAATCTGGCCCAAACATGGCGCACCTCCAGGTGCTTGTCTACCCGGCTGGACCTACCAAGTCCAACTATCTTTGAATGGCCTTTGAATGGCCACATATTTGAATGACCACTTCCAAGGAATACAAGGCTGTCAAAAAAAGTCAAAACAAGAGAGGCCTCGAAGTTTTCTGGTTGGCCAACAAATAATTAGGTCGTCCTGATGGCAGGTCTAGTCGTGTCCTGCAGGTCTGCACAAATGTTGACGAATAAATACGAAACGAGTCCTTACTTTCAATTGCTTTTCTCCAAAACTCCACGCCAAGCACCTTGCCTGCCTTGCCTTTGGCCGTTTGTGGCATTTCCAACAGCCAAGTTCTCGACACAGCTGTCATCGACTCACGGGTCCCGGCTCCCTCGCTCTTGCCCCTGGAGCTGGGGATCTTCCGCCTGTCCAAAATTCCAACTGTCCACTGGGCCCACATGGTATCGCTTGGTATCGCTTGGTCTCTGGCCTTGGAGCTGGTGTGATGACGGGGCGCGCGTTGGAATCGTCCTGACGAATTTCAGAGGCGGAAAGATGCGGAAAAATGTTGAAATCTCCCGAGAATTGGATTTCCTGCCTCGGAGTCCGATGCCCAGGGATCGAAGGGTGCTGGCTCGGGGATGCTCCCCCTGCACCAATAAAATGAAGGACATCAACACCGAAAACTTTGACATTTGACATGGCTACAACATGTTACAACCTGCTACAGTGGCCATGCTACTTTTCAATCCCAGCCTATCTACTGGTTTTCGAGCTTGCACCTGCAATCCCAGCTAGAACGAACTGCCCAGGAATCCCACAATTGGCTCACTTGGCTTCTCCGAGTTTGCTCGTCCACAACACAAGTTCATTCAGAAAACCACGGACATGATCTGGAGTTCAGTAGAATGGCTGCTCTAAAAGGACCCCACCTTTCCATCGGTGTTTGCACGGCGCAGCCGCTGTGCACCTGCTGCTTAGCTTTTGGCTGTCAAAGAATGAGTCTTCCGTACATGAACCACCACAAAGGTTCTCAGAGTGGGTGCTCAAATCTTGAAACTCAAACCGGCTCTGTAAGACTGGCCTTTCTCTGGCATTTGTCGACCACTCAAGGCCACCTGGTGAATGACTTAATGCAGTGCAACACCTTCAAAAGGAAGAGCATTCGATCAAGGGCCTCAACCATTTTTGACTTTTGGACTTGGGAAGCCAATCTTGAAAATCTCAAGCAGATTGGTGCAATTCTTGTAAGCTTCCAACCTCGAGCTATTCCAAGCTCTGTTGAAAGCTTGAACCTCAGGCCAAAGAAGGACGATCCACAACAAACTTTTGGGATCTTTTGGGATCATACTTACAGGTAGCAACACAGGTAGCAACACAACCTAGGTTCATTCACAAAAGCTGTCCGTCAGAACTAAGTGCTACGCAGCTCATGACATGAAAGCCGGCCAGCGCGAAGCTTGAGCCCATTTGGCCAACGAATGGTCAGAGGTGGTTCCCTTCGGTTCCCTCCAGGTGCTGGTGAGGATGGCAGATGAAACGGTCACCATTGAAGTCGAGTCCATCAAACTTCAAAGCGGCCCAATCCTGTTCTTAGGACCTGGCATCTTTGCTGAAGACTCGGGTTGAAACTTCCGCGCCTCCAAAGTTGACGGTACTCTTGGACTGCAGCTTCTCAAGTTTGTCGCACTGTAATCCAAACTGAGATTTGATGACGACATGGCTGAAGCAGCAACTGCACACCTTCCACACTCGCGGTTCCTGAACGGGAACACTCAATTTCTAAAGACAAGACCTTCAGAAGGCTTTTGAATTCAGGAGTGAGCCTGATCCAATGACAACAGTCTGAAAGGAGCCACAAGATTGCTGAAAAACTGTGTAAGGTCAATATGTCTAAAGTCTAAAACAAACAAACGATTCTCCCAAGAAAACGGCATGATTCAAACACTTCACGGAGATAAGTGGGAGATGCTCCTTCTCCTTCTCAGCTTGCTTGCCACGGCCTCCCAGAGGGGTCCAATTTCATCTCAGCTGCGTCTCGATCCCAGCAGCTTTGCGTCTCGATTTTCACTCCCGGTTTTGGATTGGTTTGTTGAGCACATCCGCACAGCTTTTTGTGTTCAAAGCATCTGTTCCGCTGAAGGGCAGCTGCAATGCCGGGCTAAGGCATCGTCTGCAAGGCGGGAAGTAAATGAAGCATTCAAAATGTGAAAGGATGTGGAAAAAATGGCAGCCAGGTCAAAAAGATTCAAAAAGAACCTCACAACTCCACTTCGAGTTTCTTCGCAAAACCAAACCATGGTGACCATACCTTGTTGCTGAGCATTTTGCAAAGAATTGTATAAAACCCTTTAAGTTCCCACCAGACCTTGTGCCGCGACATATCCCTCTTCTCGCGCCGTTGGGGCCCCACATCGCAGCAGGCGTCCACCCTGGCACGCATCGTTGTGGCTGCACGCTGCAGCTTCAAGTTCTCTTTTGACCTCAATGCTTGTGTCTTGAGACAAGAATCAGGATGCATGGAAAGAGGAAGAGGTTGAACTCACAAGAGCACAATCAAAAATCTAGTATATTCTAGTATGTGTGGTGAAGAATTCACATCAGCCAGGACTCACATAAACATCATCTGGACTCCTTCAATCAGAGCTTGAGTTTGCCATGCTGTTTTGTCAACTCATATTAAAAACTATGTTGCTCGTTTCTCTGCCAAGTGGCTTTGGCGGAGGCAGTTCAGGCCTTAACGGAATGATGAGATCACATGATAGTAACCAAATGATACCAAATGTATGAGATGCCGACGATGACAGGAATCTTACAGGAACCACAAAAGTCCCCTGACAATGCGTCCAGTATTGCAGAAACCAAGAGATGATCCCTGAAGCTCAGTCACTGTTTGTAGTGGCCGTAAACACGGGGGATCTCTGGAGCACCTGCAGGTCATCTCGAAGAAATCGTGTAGACCGACAAAAAGGATGACAAAAGAAGAGAACAAAAGAAGGGAAACTGATTTCAGGAACATGTTTGGTAGGTCCATGTCAGATACACCAAGCATGTTCCAACAAACTTCTGGTCCTCACTCCGTTTTCTACTGTAGTATCTCTATTCCTTTCTTCACTCTGTCAAGGCTCGCCTTCGCTAACTTTGGCGGGAATCTCGCTGAACTCAAGCTGCTCCCATCGAAACCTCAGAGTATCAGGGTGTTGCGTGACCTTGTCATCCTGTGCTCGGAACGCATGTGCTGCACGTGCTCAGAAGCGGGCTTGTGAAGGAATGTATAGTACGAAAAGGCCATGAAAAGCACCTGAGCTCAACGGAACATGCTTGGGTGTGCGCGCAAGGTGCACCCTGGATTGAAGAGACTTTGCAATCAAAAACACTTGAGTGATGAAAGTGCAGCCAGAACACACTCGAACCGCAAAGTACTCCTGGGATGTAGTTGGGAGCCCGTTGCAGCAGCAACACTGTCATGAGGGCTATGTACCTGATGTTCATTGAACAAGGAACTTGCAAACTTGATCAAACTTGCCTGTTCAACTGTTCAATCAGAATCTTCTGCAGGGCTTCTGTTCACAGTTTCCACATACAGACTGCTCCAACCATTGGGTCCCGGATTCAACGCCAAGTTGCAAGAAGGTCCCCAGCTGCACATGTTTCAGCTGCTGGTGCCTAGGCTCATGTGCGCCGACCTAGTCAAGTCCTACAAAAATACGACGGCATTGGGTCGGACAAATTAATCCATGAGGTCACCTTCACAACCACCTCCGACATCTGTGAGACTGTACCAACTTCACCACTCCGTATATCTACAGTGCTGTTATGGTATCTACTTGACTTGTTAAAGTATCTCTATGGGATCAAGACTATGACTCATATGACTGCACAACGTGACTCACAAGTACCGGAGCAGGGTCTTCTTGGTGACATAGACCAACTGGAGCAGCCCACGTTTGGTTCAAAGGTGCGTGTGTTCATATCCTTATATTTACATAAACATAAATATCGTCAACACCTGCACAACATTCCAAGACCATGCAAAAAATACAACACATGCCCCACGTCTCTTCATGGACAGATCTTACCAAATTACGATAAATTACCAAAGCATGCTGTTCAACCAGCTGTCCCTTCACCAAGCTGCCAAAAGAGACCCCCAAGGTCCGGCTTGAGTGTTTCTGCGTAAACGAACCTGTGTCTTGTTCAAACAGGCAGCAAATCAAGAAACGAATTCTGCCGGTGCGACTTGTGACCTGCATTTATCAAAACCATGCTTCGACAATTCATCAAATTTGCAGGCTGAGAGGCAGATACGTGAAGACTATACGGCAAATTGCAAAAAGGATAGCACCAAGTATGGTGATCACAGGTGCCAGCGTACCTTGAGGCCATGGGGCCATGGGGCCATGGGGCCATCCCGATCCGGTTCACAGCAGAATCATCGGCAAAGAAAACACAAAAAGTTCTCGCTGCCAAGTCACCCAGGATGAGGACCACAACATAGCATAGGCTCAGTCGCGCACTGCGAGCCCCCATTCCATTATAATCCTCGCCATCAAGCCCTTCAAATCTGCTCCGTCTCTTCAAAAATATCTGTAGAACTACACGTATAGATCCTGCTAGAATGATGAGAATGTCTGTTCCTTCAGATGCTGTGGATGCAGACTGTGCGTTGCAGTCCTGATCCTCTGGTTCCGACTTTGCTATGGCAATCCGATCCTTCAACACAAACAGTTCGCAGGTTGCTACTTTGTGAATACCTCGCCTTTGACCAAAGCTGACCTTTTCGAACCAAGGGCTTAGAGGCTTAGAGGCCTACCGTAGGACCACTTGCAGGCCCCGAGTCCTCGTAAACACAACTGTGTATTCTGTACCGATAGAGCGGCATCAGTCGAAGAAGTGCGAGCGCATATATGCAGCACGTCCTCAGCACGTAGGAAATCCAACCTCTATCCATATAGCTCAATATAGTTGCACCACGATTTGCATTTTTTACTTCATAGCTCTCAAAGCTGAGCCATTCGCAGGACGATAAAGTCCATGTAAAAAAGGGTGCAGTCGGCAAAGCTCTCGGCTAACACCTTCGGGATTTCCTGCGGGACTAGGAATCCACACCCATCCAACCCTGAATGTTCGAACCCGAGTTCAACACAAGTGCTACGTGATTGAGCGGGCCTTGGGATCCTTGAACAAGTCACCCAAACTGTTGGTGAGAGACTTGCCCACAGCAGTAAGGAACAGAACAAAAATCACCAAGTAGACATAGTACCATCTCTGGACCAAGTGCCTCATTTGCAAGTGCGCTGCAATGGCCAAGATTTAACAGTTAACAACTGTTAACATCATTGAAATGCTCAGAAAAGACAGGAATTGTTTGGTTCTAATCAACTAAGCTGCTGCAAGATTCCTCGTGCCTGCAGGATGGATACAACTTTTGATTTTGCTCTCTTGAACCAAGGCAATATGGAGGATTCTCCAACTTCTTCCAGAGAGTCCCATGCTTGAAATTGTCATGGATCCTACTGAATCTTCATAGATTGTCCATCTGAGACTGCTCTGCCCGGATCCAAAAAATTGATTGGCACCCACCTTCAAAACGAAGAAGTTCACCAAGATTGAGGCAATTATTGAGCAAAGAATTCCCATTAGGAAGATCCTAGAAGGCAAGAAAGGCTGTAGCACAAACTCAGCTTTGCAGTTTGATGTGTTTAAAAAATTGCGAAACCAACTTGAGAACCCACAGACTTTTGAGATACACTTTGCGCAAGACCGCTGTAATTCCTCTGCAGGCAAAAAAACGACTTTCATGGCAACGAAAATGAATGTAAGGTCCATTTTGCTAAGTATCAGCACCAGGGGTGCAACGATCGCATCGGAAAAGACTGCAACAACCTTGGATGATGAGAATCCAACACGCAGTCTCCGCAGATAATCTGTCAAAAGTTCAAATGGTAGCGAAGCCTCTGCTTTTGGTTGGAGAAGTGTTGGAGAAAAGGGGTTGTTGTGTGCTTGTGTGGGTGTTCCGAAATATTCCAACATACTCGAAGCAGCTGGATAGAGGTTCATGAACGATTTCACGTTGCTATCGTTCTTCCTTGGCACAGCATGGCAATAACGATGGCGAGCAAGGCCCCAACGAAAACACACTCAGCCAATCTGTCTAGATTCCAATCAACCAGGTCTAAGTGGATCACTCCCAAACTGCAACCTCTGTAAAGCTGGCGTTGTAGGCCACCTTCGGGAGCAGGGGCAAAACAGGGGAAGCAGGTGTCTGCCTGTCTGCCTCGGAGCGTCCATGCGTCCATGCGTCCGCTGAGCTTCAGGCCAGGGGTACAAAAATCACAAAGACAAACGCCAGCAGGAAGTAGCCGGTGAAATCATACAGCCATTGCCTCTGGATCAACTTGGAACTTCCGTCGCACCAAATGATCCTGTAATGTCCCTTCTACATGTTGTGTTCCAACGACAGCCACGTTGCGATTGGGAAGGTCGCAAGTCATTCAAAATGACATCATCAGTGTCTGGTGGAAGCTCTGCCTGATGCTTCTGCGATGGAAAGGCTTCAGCCAAACTTGTGATGTGAAGCTGGGGCCATTCTTCATTGCCATTTCTATTAGTTCTTTTGTCAGGGGCTTCAGACAAGAATCGATAATGTCTTCATTGCCACCAGGTGCAAAGAGCTTCAGCACAATCACTGCATCATGTCGGTCGTGGAAGGACACAAACCTTGAGGAGAAAACAGTCCACCTTCCCAAACAACATACCGAGTTCTGACAGATCATGGAGGGAGTTACGCATTTTGAACATAAACTTCTTTAAGATGCTGATTCCATCTGATTCCCTTGTGTCTTTTATCTTGTAGAAAACTGCCAGCATCCAACTGGAGCAGCTTAGATAGCTTATCTTCCAAGTGACGCAAGATTCAGGTTATAGTCATCGCTCTGCTCAATGATACCCTGCAGCTTGGCGACTTGTCCCTCCACCTTGCAGCATCTTGCAGCAGTGTGGGGAGTGCAGCTATGCAGCTATGCACTGGTCGTCACTGGTCGTCACTGGTCGTCACTGGTCGTCACTGGCCGTCGGCCTTGGACATTTCGGCCCGGGCAATTGCTTTTCGTCTTTCATGCACCTCTCCCTGGCGTCGTCCGAAGCTAGGCAAATAGAACCAAATAGACAATGTCCTTGTCCTATTGAAAGTATTGTAGAGTTTAGGGACAATTTGGCGACTGGGGTATTTCATAAAAGGGGGGATCGATGCAGAGTCAGGTTTCAACAAGAGAAATGCCAGTTCCTGCGACTTGATCCTGATGCTCTGACATTCTGATGCGCCTGCACCAATTTTTGCAAGTCCTACAGATGCTTGATTTCAAAACAACATCTAAGATGATGCATCACTGAGTGAATCCCGACAGTGTCTCTCCTCATTGTAGCGAGCACGCTCCGCAACGAGCTTGTCCAGCTGGTTGGTATCCTTCACAAAGCTCACAGATTGCAGAACTTCACCTTAGCACAGTTTTGATGGTTGAGCAGCGCTACGAGAAACACCAGTGGAGGCCTCCAGTTTACCACTCCAAGGAACGGTTGCTGGCTCCAAAGATCTGTTCCTCCAAAAAGGTCCGTAGAGCAGACTCCTGGATTTCGAGCATCAAAACGCATGGAGAACCCTGTTGATGCTCTATCTGGCATAGTTCTTTGCACCTGTTGAAGCTGATGTACCGGTGACTTGGCGCTGCTCCTTCATGAGATTGTCAGGCAGGTTGGAAAGCAATACAGAGTTTGCGCGCGGCTCCGTCATGGTCCTGTCGCGGTCACTGAAATGGAAAGTAAAAGAAACAAAACCCCACAGCCTTTGAGACCTGCAAAGACTCTTCTGGCAGCAAACCATGGAATATATATTATATATCACACACAATCTACCAATGAATCTTTGGC
>Ga0126342_10000589_pt1:32500-41729 | contig 41729 bp, 44 predicted proteins | sample Cyp1metagenome_FD_92528 | JGI IMG/M metagenome (GOLD analysis project Ga0126342, IMG submission 92528) | Coral microbial communities from Lord Howe Island, Old Settlement Bay, Australia - Cyphastrea 1 metagenome | ecosystem: Host-associated > Invertebrates > Cnidaria > Coral ...
TAGCTCTATAACACCACACCCATCCCACAGGGGGGGACGTGGGGGATTAGCTACACCTTTCATCACTCTATTTACATCGTATTACTGCCATAGAGTACCTTTATAGTAGCCTTGTGCTAGCTACTATCAAGATCTCATGTGCTATACATACGCTTTAGCCACATACTACCTCCAGACTATCTACATGATATTTCTATAACACCCCACCCATCCCACAGGGGGGGGCGTGGGGGGTAAGCTACACCTTTCATCACTCTATTTACAACGTATTACTGCCCATAGAGTACCTTTATAGTAGCCATATGCTAGCTACTATCAAGATTTCATGTGCTATACGTACGCTTTAGCCACATACTACCTTTAAAAAAATCTACATGATACCTCTACAAAAAAACCCACCCATCCCACAGGGGAGCCGGGGGGGTAAGCTACACCTTTCGTCCCTCTATTTACATAGTATTACTGCCCATCAAGTACCTTTGTAGTAGCCATATGCTAGCTACTGTCAAGATCTCATATGCTATACATACGTGCTAGCCACATACTACCTATACACTATCTACATGATACCTCTATAACACCCCACCCATCCTACAGGGGGGGGCGTGGGGGGTAAGCTACACCTTTCATCACTCTATTTACAACATATTACTGCCCATGAAGTACCTTTATAGTAGCCATATGCTAGCTACTATCAAGATCTCATGTGCTATACATACGTGCTAGCCAAATACTACCGATACACTATCTACATGATAGCTCTATAACACCACACCCATCCCACAGGGGGGGCGGGGGTACAGTAGACCCTACATCGATCATTTATATGCCAGCAAAATGTCAACTATATCCGACAGCGTACCTACAGGACCATGACCATTAGGGGTGGGAGGGGGGGTTGCAGGGCTGAGCCATATATATATATTATATTATATATATATATATATATTATATTATATATATATATATATATTATATATTATATATATATATATTATATTATATATATATTATATATTATATATATATATATATTATATTATATATATATTATATATATATATTATATATTATATATATATGTGGTGTAGATACATAGTACGGTCTAGATCTGTGTAGTCCAAAAAAATACTACTAGCTCTGCTTCTGTTTAGGGTTCCTTTGATTTTCGCGAATCCCCACCAAACTTGTCCACAGAACTTGTGGCAAATAGAGCTCATAAAGCGTACTTGAAAGAAGCCGTATGTGGTTGTGCTGATGCAAAAAAAGCAGCAATAAAATATGGTACCAGGCTGCGTAGATAAAGTCGTGCTGCTTGCAGTGGCAGTAGCGTTGTTGACTCCTAAGCGGTTGCCAGCTGGTAAAAAGAGCTTCTTCAGTCAAGGCACCCACTTGAGATTGATACGGGCTTTTGATAGAATTGGTTTGGATTTAGATCTGTGGTCAAAATTTGTCATAGTGTCTGCCCTTACCGCCTCTCCTGCAGTGCTGCTGCTCTCTATCATCAGCACTCTCTCAGGGTTCTGAATCTGAGCATGCAAGTCTTGATCTCTAGCTGCTGCATTCTGGAGCTTCAATTAAAGTGTCTAGAAGTTTCAGAGGATTCCCCAGGATATTCAAATGCCGTCATTGGGACTGACGTCAGCATCTCAGCCTTGGCAAGGAGAGCCTTCACCAAGGAGTTCGGGGCCTGAAGGGCCTGAAGGGGAGAGTATTCAATCCCGGGGCTGCATGGAATCATCTTGGTGACGGTAAGTTGTCAAGATTTGACACCGAATCTTCCACAGGGATCAACGGCATTCTGTAGATCTGCTCTTGGGTCTGTCAGAGTGCTTTTCCTTCGAAGTTAGAATCGAAGTAACAACAATGTGTGCGGATAATATTCAGTACTCTGCCTCATGATCGAAAGCAGAAGCCCTCAGAGGAGCATCTTCAAACCTCAAACAGCTGAGTCATGCTGAGTCTATGAAGTATTCCAGTGTCATCCAAGAACTGCAGGCCAAATCGATGAAAGCAACAAAGGTTGTGACGCATCTCCTTTCGGCTGAACCTAGGGCGCCAAGAATTTGGCACCCGAACGGGCCGTCAACAGAGGTGTTTTCAACGGTTGATTCTCTCAACTCTGCTCAACAGAGACCTCAACGGCCCTGGTCGGCGGTTTCGTCGCAAATGAGGTTGCGGCCCGCTCTTCCAAAATCGACGCTGTTTGGATCAGCTCCACCTTCTAAGATCAGCGTTGCCATTTGGAGTCGCTACGAGGTAAAATCTAAATGAATCTCCAACTCTCCAGACACAAACGGCAGAAAACATCAAGAAACTCAGAAACTCATGAACCTGAAGGTCGCACTCATCCACTGAAGAGTTGGAAACGTCCTGGGTGAATGAATTATGTCCAGAGCTTCTCCCCAAGCACTGAAAGAAATACATTTAGCCGTCACGCAAACACTCCAACATCTGTTTCTCTCGAAATCACTGAGGTCTTCACGCAAAGTTCACCACAACAAACGCCCACTACCAGTACTGGCAGTAGACATTCTGCCCTGCTCCGCATGAAGACATACGCTGGATATGGAGGTTCGGTACAGAGATTGTGAGCTGCAAGTGTCTGCCCAAATGGCTAGTGCACACTGCAGTGATTTCCTCACAATCCTGCAGTGGTTTGAGCCGAAACCAGAAGGAACAGAGACCTGACCAGGGACCTTGTGCGAACAACAAACATGACCAAATGATGAAGACCAAATCCTTTTGATCCGAGTGAATGCACTGTAGAATTGCGATGCTTTCGAGGGTATCATGATGTGTACCTTCAGCACATTTTGCGCTGTGCAATCAAGTGCATGTTTTCGGGAGCTCCCGTCGCTGGGAATTTGCTAGCGAGGCTGCCTAGGCATCAGAAGAAATCCCACACCACCAGCCAACAGAAGCATTTTCGACACAGAAACTGGGACAAATCGTGGCAAAACCCGTAGGAATGCCAGTATCGCGCTTTCAAAGATGTTTGAACAAACCAAAAAATGAATTCAGTCTGAGCAATGCAGCGCAGTCGAGCAGCTAGCAGCTAGAAGAGGCTTTCCACTCCAGCTTGGATTTTGGCAAGTCTTTCGGCTGGATCACCTTCCAGATCTTGAATGGCTCTCTTGCAATTGGAACTAATTGCAGTAGCAACTTTCTCTAGGTGGTGCAGTGTGTAGTCATCTGCTGCTCCTGAGTTGGCCAAAATCTCGGGTGCAATTTCATGATAAATTATCCAGGCATGTATCATCGAATCATATCGGAAAAAAATGGAATCATCCAAGCTTCCTTTCTTGTCATCTTCGGTCAGCGTCGTGTTCACTTTGTCACGGCACTTGATCCCTTCCGGTGTACTGAAGTAGGACTGTGGCAACTGCGGCAGCTGCAGTGGCAACTCTGGCGTTAGAAAGGAGGCCTCTCACATTTTGATCACAAGTGACGTTGGAAGAATCCCAAACGCGAACGGTTCATCAAATCTGGAAGGATTCACAGAATACCTGCAGCAACAGCATAAGTATCCCTTGAATTCCCTTGATATCAAACTAGACACACTTAATCATCTCAATCGGACTTTCTTGACATATTGGCTCATATTGGGCATGAAATTGTGGGTTCCACCGATGCACATCCCTCAATTTCCAGTGAAAACATGGCCCACAGATCCCAAGAGTCACTTTCCCAGAAATGACATATCAAGTAGAGGCACAAACAACTACAACTACAACTTTTGAAATATTTTAGTAATGTTTCAATGATTCCAATGGAATGGAGTCAAGGTGTTGGATCACCGGAGTGAAAAGTCATCCAGAGTCCAACCTGCTGCCACCTCCTGGTGGAGAGAGCCATCAGACCGCTTGCACCGGCCTCAAGAGTCTCAGCGTTACGGTGCTCGTTGGGTGACTGTGGTGACTAATGGTGACTATCAGTCACTTTCCATTGCTTAAATGTTCAAATGGGCTCAGAAATTAATGGCTATGTCATGGGAGAGTCATGAGTGTCATGAGTTGTTGTAGGCAAACAATGGCAAACATACCCTTAGAAAAGAATCCAAACCGTGAAAAGTCATGGCTCGCTATTTCCCTGGGCCATGCAAGCTGCAGGGCTTTCTTGCTGTTGAGGATTGTTCGAAAATGGGGTCGGACCCATCATATCCAAAAGTCCTGTTCCGTGTGCTTTGCAAGTGCTATGATTATGACTGTTTACGGGTTGAAAGGAATTACAATCAAGCCATGCGACAACGATCTCATCTGGCGCGATGAGGGCAATGCTCCGCGGCATGGCATCAGAAAATGCAAGGCGGTACTGATCACGCTAGATCAGGTCATGTATCTAAGACCTTGCTTCAGATATCTTCGGATATGCTTAAGGGAGAAACAGTTTCCTTTCGGGAGTCTCGCCTGTCAGCTAGAAGAGAGCAATGGCAGTTGTATGCTGGTACCACTCAAAGGTATCAAACGAAAAGGTTTCGGGGTTTGCTCTTGCTGTGCGGTTGTTTTTTCTGAAGTGAGTCATCTGCATAAATATCCAGTTCTTGCCCAAATTACCATCATTTCATGCGCGCTCACTTGACTTGTCTTTCCTCCTCTTGAGGCACTGACAATCCACTGCGTCCCATACGGCACAGAATTCAAGTCAGCAGCGCCGAAGACCAAGACATCCCTTTGTGGTTGTTGGTTTCCCATATTGGATTGCAATGTTCCCCAGTAAACAATCAGTCTAACTCTCTAACCCCGTGCGACCATCAACCACCAAGGATTCTGGTTCACCGTATTTCCAGGCCACAAGCCCGACCAAATACAGAACACTGGGCACTCTTTCAGCCGCCACCAGCTCTCTCTTCCAGCAAGTTGGCCATGCGAGCTGCGATGGTTAGCTTCAAAGTGATCCAGAACGCCACACCCAACACAGCACCATAGAAAAAGTTTCGCAAAACCTCAGGAAGGCTGCAAGACTACTGGAATACTACTGGAAGATGCTGGAGCTGGTTTGAGGCGAATTGTCCAACTCGTGTTCTTCCAGTTTTGCAGTGACATCTAAAATGCTGGGGTGGCACCATCTCATTAAATTTCCATTCCAGCTCTTCCGTTGAAGCCTGGTTGTTGGTGTAGAAGGCCATCTCCTGGAGCCACAGCCGGATTCGGTGCCTCTGGAGTATCAATCCTGGCTGCAACCACTCTGATTTGGCTCCTCAAGGGAAGTTTCCTTCAAGACCCGCCAATACCAGGTGAAAGGATCAGCCTGGAACAGTTCACTGGTTTTGCATCACCAAGAGGTCTGCGCCAGAGCAGCTAGGGAAAAATCTGGAATATGATTCAAGCATATTGGATGGATGGATGGATATGTAGGACAAGATAGGATAAGATAGGATAAGATAGGATAAGGTAGGACAAGATAGGATAGGTTAAGATAGGATAAGATTCAAGATAGGATAAGATAGGATAGGATAAGATAGGATAAGATTAGATTAGATTGGATAGATTGCTAGATAGATAGGTAGATAGATAGGTAGGTAGATAGATAGGTAGATAGATAAATAGGTGGGTAGATAGATAGGTAGGTAGGTAGATAGGTAGATAGATAGATAGGTAGATAGGTAGATAGGTAGAAAGGTAGGTAGGTAGGTAGGTAGGTAGGTCCATGATGAAAATTGTCTGACAGTTCAGGAACCATACTGGACATTTCTGCCTCCTGGCGTCGTGCTGTGAGCAGCTCATAGCGGGCGACGGCATCCAACATGCCGAAGCCAGCGGCAATGGCTTCCTCGTGCCGCACCACACGACCCGAAGAATCCAAGGTGAGTTCAGCCCTGCAAACGGGTTGCGGGTGGGAGTTTCAAGCAATTCTGCTAATAAGTTTTAAGTTTCTGTGTCTGCAAATGGTAAGGAAACTATATTAACACAATATCAGCCAAAAGCCATTCGAATAGGGAACATGGTTAAACCGTTTAAACATGTTTAAACCTTTGATTCTGATGCTTAAACCGTTGGATTTTGTTTCAACCACCGAACCTCATGGTGGTCTCAACCCGCACGGCCGCACCGGGAATCTTGGGCACGTCCTCCGGCAGCTCCAAGAGTTTCAACGTGGGCGGCAGAGGCGCCACAAAGGACACGCGCCAACGGGCTGTGATGAGACCAGGTTCTAGCTGCCACGCTTCCATCTCAGAAACCTCTTGAGAGAAGGTATGGATGGATGGATGGATGGATGGATGGATGGGTGGATGGATGTAATGATTCAGGATTCCAAAAAGCAGTCTACACGAAGTGATGTGTTTGCGTGCTTCAGTGCTTCAGCAAATCCACTTTGGATTCAAAAGCTTAAGGTACTTCATCCAGCCTCAAAGCCTTCCAAGCGTTCAGGGAGAAGTCTCTGCCACTGCTCCATTGCCTTGCTATACTCCTCTTGACCATGGAGTGAGGCCAGTGGACCCTGCCGAGACGTGACACGTCACGAGATTTCAAAAATGCTGTAAAGACCAAGTAAAGTGAGTGTGGAGTGATTAGGAGCGGCACAAAACACGTCCGAGGAATGCTGGCCTCGTAGCTGATATTCTTCGCCAGGAGGTGGGTGTCTGTGAGGAAAGGCAAGCTTTGGCCTAAGAGTTCCTGAAACAAATTCACATGGCAAAAATCAGTCTTCGGCACAGAGGAAGATTGATCTGCCATGATCTGCCAAACATGTTCATGTGGAATTTGAAATCAAAAGTCCAAATCACCAAAGGTCAATCATATAAGCAGGATTTGGATGGATTTGGGGCATCTACTGCACGTCCCTTGAATCATGTGCAGAAGGATCATGTGCCTCGACACTCCTCTCCGATGTCAGTGGCTCAGCCCAGGTAATCACAGGATGCCTCCCACAAGCTGAACCCGGTGATCTGACACCAAAATCCAATCGCAAAAAATCAGTGAGGATTCTTCACAAGGGCAGCCTGGAGTGCTCAGTGCAGTGTCAAAAGAAATACACTCGCTGTTTTGTGTTTGCTGTCGGCTCCAAAGTCCGCAGCACTTCGGAAAAGCCAGCCTCTTCCCGCCACCCCCGCTCCATATGGATCTCGGAGAAAGAAAGGCAAGCCCTGACGCTTGCAAGTGGATCTCTCAATGTCAGTAATACGAATGTCAGCAATACTGCCTGAGTCCATGTCAGCAGAGCTGTGGAATTGCCGTCCTGCAAATCCTGATCCTGCACTCAGCAGACTCAGCAGGCAGCTCCGACAAATCCAAACCATGGCGCATCGCAGGGCGCGCTTGGGCGTGGTGGCCATGGTGCAGGTGATCTGTGGCTGATCCTTCAGATGTCCTGAGTTCCTATTGGCCACTTGGAGGCCATCTGGCCACGCTCGGCCATCTGAAAGTGTAACGGTGATGATGGTGATGTATGTTATGCATTGTTATGCACCGCAATTACCGTGAGTTTTCCTGTTGCATTCTTTCCCTCCACTATCCTTGTCGAAAAGGCTGTGTGAGTCCAATTTATACATTAATGTGCAGGCTGGCAACTGCAACCCCTTTGTTAATGAAAAAGCAAAATGTTTATCTGTGATTCCTTTTGCACCTTCCATGCATCACTGAAAGCGACTTTTGATAGAAGAGGTCGGGAAGAGCTCTCACCATCATTACCTCTACTGTCTGCAGTGTGCGATTTCCAGCAGGAAAAAGAGTTTACGTGATATGCAATGATTACCTTAGCAACCGTGTTGGACTGTCACAACAAGTTCACATCAAAGGGAAACAAATGTTCAACCAACAGAGCAAAAATCTATGAACATGTAACTGCCTCTTCCTGATTTCTTTTTCCCAGTTGTCTGCAAGACAAATCCAATCTCAACACAGCAATCGACCACCGTTGCGCGCCTGCTGACGGAGTTCTGCGAGAAGCCACCTCAAGGCTGGCGGTTTGCAAAATGTGGGCCGAGAAAATATAAGAGTTTGGGATTGGATATTCTATGATATTCTTGGAATTTCCGTGGAATTTCTTAGATTTTCTGGATATTTAACGGATTTAACCGATTTAACCATCCCAAAATGGTCTCCAACTCACCAGGATCAAGGAGTCACACTCCCGCCTCTCGAGGAGACACGGAGCGAGGCCCGTTCTTGCCTCGTAGAATTCTCCTGGTAAGAAAAAGTCCTTGTCCAACAGAACTGAAGCATACTGAAGCTGTCTTCCAAAAAAAAAACTCAATTGTGACTTTGTGACATTCAGCGCACATCATGCAGCTCGACGACGTCCTGTTCTCATCTCGACGATGAGGAGCACCTTTCGAGTGGCCGCCAAAGACATGATCAAAATGGGCATGGCTCAACATCTTCTGCATGGATTCGCACAGTTTGGAGCCATGTCCCTTTAAATCCAAAATCTGTCATGCTTGTGGTGAGTGTTTGGGACTAAGTATGAGTAGATCATGTCCAAACATGTCCAAACTGTCTGTTGACAAGTAGAAGTTGAATTGTTGGCTTGTCGGAGACTTCCTATGTCTGGCCTCGGCCTTGTGGAACTTGTGGAACATGTGTCAACGTCTCCTGAGCGAGGACATATCGGACATGTTGTCATTGGGTCAACGATCTCTACAACTTCACTTTCCCTAACTTCCGTCATGATGTCGACCAAATGACAATGGCATTTTCCAGCGCGCGAACCAAATGAACAGTATAATTTGATATAATTTGCCAATGATTCCACAATTTGACAAAATCGAAGAGTCACGTGGCCCCTGCAACACATTCATCGGCAAAGTCCTGAACTCTTGGCTTCCCAGCCCTGGTTGCAAGGCGCTGCTGCATGAGGAAACAACCCAAACGCATGGGTGCATCCCCACCATTCCCGTCAGTCTAAAGCTCACGGAGCTGCTCTGCAGTGTGTTCAATCGCAAGTATATTCAAACTTTACGGAGATCTGCACTGAAGACGTCACGAACCATCCATATCTGCCCAATAGTTCCATGTCGCTTCCGTGTAAGACCTGTCTCCAATTCTTCAAGCATGTTACAAAGAATTTTGATCGAGTTTTCCCATTTTGCCTTGGCACCGCAGAAGCACGCCACACACGCCTCCCAGTGAATTTCAGGTGAAAGGGACCAAAACCTGAATTTCAGATGATGAGGGATGCCTTAAGGGGATGCCCCCGTCAACATACCTCAGAATAATTATAATATTATTCCGGCACCCGTTGAGTTCAAAAAAATAAATTATTCTAAGAACTCATGAGTTCATATGGA
>Ga0126342_10000590_pt1 | contig 41699 bp, 38 predicted proteins | sample Cyp1metagenome_FD_92528 | JGI IMG/M metagenome (GOLD analysis project Ga0126342, IMG submission 92528) | Coral microbial communities from Lord Howe Island, Old Settlement Bay, Australia - Cyphastrea 1 metagenome | ecosystem: Host-associated > Invertebrates > Cnidaria > Coral ...
GCGCCCCACAAGTAAAAAAGGTGTGGCGCTATTAGCTGCTGAGCCAATGCAACACACATATATATATATATATTTATACAGATACATATATGTCTATAAATTCTATATACACATGTACGCACATTTTTGTGCACTTGGGCTCTTATATATCTTTGTCTTGCCTATAGACAGGTGTTTCTGTGAATGCAAGACTCTTCCTTCCTTCCTTGCTTCCTTCCTTCCTTCCTTCCTTCCACACACACACACAAACATACGACTACTAGGTGATGAACCAAAGCCTTTCAGAGATGTGATAATGGGGACTGGCGGAACGCCAGAATTGTGATTCCGCTGACGCGCATTGCTCCGGGTCTTAACGATTGACCCGGATAAGTTTTGCCTGGAATGGCACTTTCTTTCTTCTATGCCCATCCCTGTGTTTCTCTTAGACGGTGTACATCAAATTCAGACAAGATGTGACATTTATCTCTCTGTTCCTGATAGACCATGTACGTGAGCTGAGACCCAGTGAGGGATTTGTATTTGTATTCCCCTGATGCTATGAATATGACGCTCAGGCTGGTTTGGAGTTCCATTACTTGAGGCTTTCTATATGCGGTGCATGCGGGGTGGGTTGAATATCGTTGAAGATATATTTTCTTGGTGTGGCAATACTCGCTCCTGCTTGGTCTCGCCAAACCTGTTTGCGATTGACAGCTTCATGCATATTCCAAGGGCTTTCATGAAGGACATGAAGGGCACCTCCTGTTGGGATTCCCACTCGCGTCTCTCTCTGTCAAGTCTTGCAGCATTTGGATTCTATCCTAGATTCAGGGAGAAGCAGACGGTAAGCACGGTTTTCAATATCTCATTATGAGACATGGACATAAACCCATGAAATCAATGCACACTGAAACATGAACATGGAAGTGAACGATTGAACGCTATCCACATGTGTATATACTTGTTTGGAGTGAGATAGACGAAGGTACACATTCATCATCATGGTGTAAGGAGGACACCAAAGAGAGCAGAGATGTCTGGTGTGTCACAGCAAATGGTAGTTTTTGTAGTTTCTGGTAAACTAGAACTGATTCACTGCAGTGGATCAGCAGTTTTAAGATGTTTTAAGTGTGTGCTTGGCTGAGGCAGAGGATCTGGAGGACCTGAGAGGACCTGAGACTTGTCGAGAGCTTTTCACCTTTGCCGAAAGTGGGCAGAAGTGTCAGAGACGGCCATCGCGCAGCAGTGCAAAGAAGCGGCAATATGGCAATATTGTTCATCTTTACAGTGCCACATGGCATTCTGTGTTTCTCATCAATCGTGCTTGCTCGTTGCTCTTGGCGTCACAGACTGTGGAGGATGACAACGATATGCATTGCTCCATTCCGGCCCAAGGAAGGGCGAACGTACTCATTGACACGCTGACCAGTTGTAGAGCAAAGTATCTCATATAGACGATAATAATTCACCCTGCTGCATACAAGCTTCTAAGATTCCGAACTCCAGTTGCATTTCACCGCCTCTAACATATCTATAGGCCCTGACTTCAACTGAGCAACTGAGCACCAAAGAAGGCAGCAGCAATACAACCATGGTCCTCATTCCTGGCTCATCAAGCAAGTGAAAGGCAAACGATATGCTTTAACCTCTTCACATTTCCCTGCCCTCTGCCATCTCATGTCCTGCCTGGGAACAACGTCTTCATCTCGATGTATTGTGCCCTTGGCGTGTTTAGCGTGGACATCTTTTCTGTTGAGACCTGTATTCTGAATATTCTTCTCTTTTCGACTGCTTTGTTACGGTTTGTTACGGTTTGTTGACTTTCTTTGCTGCGTTTTGTCAGGCGAAACAAGATGAAAGTTCTGCGAATGGGCTTGATGATCTGAACGCCATCCAGCGCCTGCTGAAACAAACTTTTGTGTCAATGAATTTGGCCCAATGACTCCATGTCAATGCCAATGTCAATGCCATGTCAATGTCAATGCGTCTGGCAGGTACGAATTTAAGTTGTGGAACCTGATCATTCGACCGTGCAGTGCCGAGTGAGTGGCAACAGTTGCCTTGAAGGGAAGTTGTAAACCAAACAAGTGGCAACGAATTGACATCGATCATCTACTGTTTCAAAAAGAGTCAAACAGATAATGATGATGATGATGATGTTGATGATGTTGATGATGTTGATGTTGTTGATGTTGTTGTCACGAAAGGGGGCTGGAATCTCCAATTGCATGAAACTTCACAGTTATACCTCCCCCCTCCCCCCGGGCTGGCTGGTTCACTTGTTGTTGTTGTTGTTGTTGTTGTTGTTGCTGCAACATGTTGCAAAATATTGTGAGCTACGAAAGCGGCCGCTAACACCCTGGGTGCCTTTTTTGCCTTTCGATCACTTTCGCCATGAAGGCCTCGCGCTACTTATGATGAGTCTGATCTTGGTCCTGCTGAGCTTCTGGGATAGAAAACATGCGTGAATTTGTTGTGAAGTCTCCACGTTCTGATCACTTTCTCATCCTTGCATGATTTTGGTGCCTTGCCAAGGTTTGTTGCGGGCGGAGTCAGAGCAACTAGGCGAGATGTGAAGCTCAGGACTTCTCAACATTTAAAATGTGCAGAACAAATCTGAACGTCTCGCATTTTCTCAACAGTCTCTAGACAGTCTCGAGATTTGCTAATGTTTGATGCGTGCTGTGTTCAGTGCATTCTCAAGGACTCAAAGAGGTGTTCTTCTTTCGTGCTCTTTCTTCTCTCCAAGCCAGGTCAAAACAAGTTTCGATGCTTGATACAATGCAACGCAATTTGTGAAGTTTCTGAAGTACTGTCCTTTTTGTTGGGTTCTTTTTCTTCAATCTTGCAGGACAAGAAGGCTGAAATTCAACGCTTTCCTGCTCTCTTCCCGGCCTCATATTGTTCCTGCCAACCATTGACTGGAGAGATCTATTTCAGCTCAAACTTGCGTATCAGAAATGCAGATATTTTGGCAATCATTTGGAATATTGAGGTGGTTGTTTATTTGCATGGAAATTCATCCAGCCGCTTGGAAGCCTGCAACCTTGCGGGGATGCCAAGAAGAACTTTGTTTCTTCATTCTTCTTTTTCTTTTTCCCAGAAGCTTCAAACTGATTCTTTGGTTTACCCCGTCATGCAAGTAGCATGGCTTTCTCACGGAGAGTTGGCATTAGCTGGTCTCCTCCGCTTCCAGCAAAGCTTCCATCGCTGTCATAGCGTGGGGGCAACATTTTTTAAATTCCTTAGCATCTTGTGCAATTGTTATATATAGGATCTTTAAGTATAGGAGGATATAGGAGGCAATTTGCGTAGAAAGCTCAAAAAAGAGTATGTAGGATATTCGTGACTAATACTGCGACTCATACTGCGACTTATGCTGTTGTGTAATCGTGTACTTCACTGAACGTCTTTCTCACTTCACTGCACGATACATATCCTGAACCCGTGGCAGCTTCACATGATTTCATATTTTGGCGCATGCTAAAACGAAGGAGAGTTGCACTTTTTCTTTGATTTTGTCGCCAATGTATGGCAGTGATTGGCAACGTATCAGTTTATTTTCTTGCGAAAGTTGCTTCTCCATTCTGCACCAAAGGCCTAAAGGTGCCAGATACCGGACACCTAGATGTTGGTAAGATGTTGGTAAGATGTTGGTAAGATGTTGGTAAGATGTTGGTAAGATGTTGGTAAGAAAATCCAAGCGGCCCAGCCATTTGCGATACACAAAAACGAAATCTATCGATATCTATCGAATCTATACACATGTGACACATCATGTGTATTGATGGTCGTATTTCGATGTATTTCCTGCGTTTCATGCCTGCAGCCTTGCACTAGTCGCTCCAGGTTCATGCCTGTGCATGCTATCAAAAAGAGAACAGTATCTGACCCCCAAATCTGTGCAAACGGTCTGATGTTGTAGCTATATTCCTAGGTTGGCGCCTTGATTTCGCAGTCCTGCCACTCAGTCCACACTTCATGGTTTTTGCGGGTGATTTGATTCCTTTTTGAATGCATGCCTTGAAGTGCAAGGCGCATGGCTTTGTTCTGCTTTGATGCGGCTGGCTGTGGCCAATCCGAAGGTCGAAACACTTTGCCTGTTTTTACCGTTTCTCACCTGTTGCTTGCAATTTCTGTTCCAGGATGGTGCCTGGTAGCGCAAACCACAACTGCTTTTCTTTTGCTCAAGCACGGGGCAAAGCTATACTCGTCGTCTTCAATGCGAAATAGCAACGTGTACTGAAGGTGTGTCAGCAGAAACTGCCACTCTATGCCAGACTCAGGGTATTATTTCAAGCAGCAAGTTTTGACAGGATCTGCGCAGCGCAATTTTGCACATCAAAGAGCAAGAGCTTAAGCATATAGGTTCAATATACTCTAAGATAAAAGTCGATAAATACCTTGGCCAGTTCTTTGCGATGGCGGTGGAAAGGCCAGCCCGTAGCATAGGAGCAACCGAAGAGGTGGTATGGTCAACCTGTGGCATGCAGATTTGACTCTTGTTATCCCTTTCCGAATTGGAGGTTTGGTGGATTTCCATTGGAATATCAAATTTGCAGCCCTTGTGGTATTCCGGTCTACGTGCCTTTCTCAGATTTCACTGTCTGCATTTCTCTGCATGATTTTGAATCTTCTGATAAATTCCACATGGACAATGTGCAGTACTGCCAGATTCACTTCTTCTTGATCGCATTCTTTGTCTGGGAGCTCTCCAATGAGGAGGACATCTTTTCTCTGCAGACAGATCAAGAAAAGTCAATGATCAGTGACGATCAGTGGCAAAGCCTGAACCACAAAGGATCGCCAGAATGCAAGCGATCCATGCCAGGGCCAAGCAAAGCGACTAAACGGGCTTCCTGATTATCACCAAGCTGGATTGATAGGTCTTACGTGCAGCTGGCCTGTTGCTCGAATGCATGGAAATCATTCATTAAAGCCACACAATGCTACACACCGCAGCCAGCAAGTACCTTTGATTTCTTTTGTACATGCTCGTTCTTGGAACCTTGATACACCTGAGGTGTTTTATGAGCTTCCTGATCCTCTTCTTGACAGTGCAAGACATAGTGACGTGAAGTACCACAATTTGACAATTAAGGTCCTGCCATGTTCTGCCTCCTTTTTTTTGGCCTAAGGTGCTCCTGCATGAGTTCGGCCACTGCGCAGGCCACTTTGAGTGTCTTGTTCAAGCGAAGAGTGACATACTTGTACAATACAGCAACTTGTCCGAGTGGTGCCAGAGAGTATGCCAACCAGATGGCTGACCTCATCAATCAAGCAGACCAGGCCTGCACAAACCAACTGCGGACCTCAACAGAGCGGCGCAAGACTTGCAAATACAGTTTTTGAATCTACTGGCAGTCTCTCACCGCGAATGGCAGGAAACGCTAAGATTGGATTTTCGAGGGTCCAGTAGTGCATGGACTCTCAAAAAAGAGACGCGACAGGCTATTGTACTACTGTCTTTTCTGAATTTGAACGAGGACTCTTTTCACCACCCCCAAGCAGAATGTATGGCAGACAGCGGCCCCCCCATGCCCCTGCACGCACATGCAGACACAGCCACAAATACCAAGATACCAAATTGGTATCCACACATGCGCACAATTGCAACTAAAGACGCGGAAGTACCACTTGGAGATGGTCTCCAAAAACTAAGTTCCCTGCAGCTAAACCTGCAGCTGTTGCATGTGCCACATAATGCCACATATCTATTTAATATCCAGAATACGATACTGATACCTTGCACAATCATGTATTACTACGTAACATCATATCTTACTGTGCATTTTCGCAATCATATGTACATACTTTATTCTTGTGCGTGGCAATTTGTCTTCGCGTCTACCGCGCTTTTCGGAGAGACTCTTTGTTGCCAGCAGTGGTGTGGACGGATTTTGAGTATCCAGGTGCCAAGTTAGTTGGTGGCCGCGTCGATCGTATCCTGTGTTTGGCTGAGAGCATGGCCTTCATTGAAATTGCTAATTGATCATAATTGCTCAAAGCAAGATGCAAGAGTTCATCGATAATTCACACTGATCAATCCGATGTACTGAGGCTGTGGCCCCTTGGGGGCTTGGCTTTTTGCAGTAGTGGTGGCGGAGCCAAGGGGGACTTGCTAGTTGCTCTTGCAGGCAGGGCTCAAAGGGATGTCAATGCAAGGAACACACATGTCACATACACACACACACATCACACATCGAATACTGCGCCTGGCTTTTGTTTGGTTTGTGGTTTTTCAAGCGAGGCCCGCTTACCCACGCTCCTCAATACTTGGTGTGGCTGGGTTTCTTCCAGTTGTTTGCAAAGGTCTCAGTGCAACCAGAGTCCTTGAATGCAAATCTTTTCTTGCTTCAAACAGCTTGAGATGAGTCCACAATTTGACGGGCTGAGTTGCGGTGTCAGCAGCAGCTTGGACACTGGGCGGAACCGTTACAAGGCCGACATCGAATTGAGATGAGTTGAGTCCAGTTGATTCCAACAGCCCAACCTTGAGAGAAAGCAATGTGAAGAGCACCTCGAAGCAACTCTTTGCCGATGCCGTGAGTTCTGCCCCAGGCCTTTGTCGATCCGCGATGCAATTGCAGATACTGCTGGCGGTGTTCAACTTGTTGGTGGGAAGCAAAGTGCATGTCTTGACACAGAAAGCCTTTAGAATGCAAAGCATTGATGCAGGTCCCGGTCTATCCGCTGGATTGCTCTCAGGCTCGCTTCCAAAGACTCTAGATATGCATGCACGTGGCTGTAGGCTCTATGTGTAGTTGTCTCTCTTTGCTCTGAAACTGTGTATCCACCGGATCACAGTCCACTGTAGATTGAACATGACAGCATGACTGAGTCTGATAATGTCTGATTCCTGTCAAGGTCATCATTGCGCTTTGTAGACTCTGCGGGGCATCTGCACGGACGGCGGCAATCTTCATGGTGGTGCTATCCCTCGTTTCAATCGTGCGATTCTCAATTTTTTGGTTGTGGTTCAGACGAATCAGACGATTTGGACATGTTTGGACTCGAAAGGACTCGAGTTTCCATCAAAGCTGAGGGAATTCTGGTAGCCTCGATGGTTGGCATGGTGCATCTACCCTTTTTGGTCCTTGGTCTCGGCCCAAGACTTGCACACCTCTTGAGCTCAGGGCAAAGTCGCTAATCGGTAGTGGTGCCAACTCAGGTCACAGCGCGTTGAACTTCATGCTGGTCGGATGGTTTGCTTTTCAGACCTATCAACTCTACAACCACATCTCCGCGCATACAGAGTCGAATCATCCGCTGCTTCGCCAGTGTCAGGCTTGGGTTTGGCAGAGCCTAGTCTAACGATGTCAAGAGCAAGCTATAGAGAAAACAAATTCCATTCCATTGCATTCATGGTGATACATGCAACGAAGTTTTAATTCTTGTTGTGTCAAGTGCACTTCAATGCACTTCATGATTTATTGACACTTTTGTTCTACATGTCAGGACGATGGATGCCGAGAGGTTTGAGATGTCGGTCGCTGGCGACAAAAGGTTTTAGTTTCACCCAGAAAAGCTCTCAAAGTGGAGTGCTCGCTTGTAAAAACTCAGGGGGTTTAGCGCTGTGTCCGATCACAGCATGCAGAGTTAGACAGGAAGTCGCTTGCTGCTTTTTGTGAGCAGTCAACCGAAGACTGCAAACATGTTGATATATGTTGTAATGGCAGCATGGATATCATGAAATCAGGTACGTGGGTCACGTGGGTGTGTCCTTGGTGATTTTGCCATATGAAGTGACAAAGTGACATGCAATACCTGGAGGTGAATATGTCTCCTTGGGATGGCACGAACGAGATGATCTCGCAGCCCTCTTGTTGCGTTTTGACTCACAGTCCAACACTGCCATGTTTTGGGCGTTCAAGTTACGGCGTTACGGTTTCATACGGTGACACTGGCGATCTCAGGCTGTGATCAGCTTCCTACGACGATTGCCCACTTGTGGTGTTGAACTCAGAATTCAACTACTGTGCATTCCATGCATTCCATGCATTCCATGCATTGGCTGAGCAGGCTCTTTTGCTAAGCGAATAGTGTGAACAGTGCAAGGTCAAATTGGCCTCTGGGGTCGCTCCATGGGGGCAGCCACGGCCTTGATGCATTCTGGAAGAGATTCAGATTTAGGCCGCGGCTCTTGGTAACACTTGGCTTTGGAGTCGTCACGAACTGTTTGATCACACTTGGCACATATCTTAGCATATCTATGTATAAGTATATATATATGCATATCTTGTGATGTATATACCTTTCATGTCCTTTCATGTCCTTTTACTTGGTCCTATTGGTCCTGAATGCAGGTGCTCTCTGCTTGGATTCCTCTTTCGCAAGCCTCAGGCAACTTGTAGAGGACCTCAAATGCATCCCAAATGCCCGAAGATCTAGGGAGTGGATGGCATGCCCCAGCAAGGAGCTCGCGCAGAGCAAGGACTTCCCATGGCCGTTGCCAGCACCCCCTGGTGCACATTTTCTGCTTTGTGTCAAGTAAAAATGACAAATCTTGAGGACAGGATGTGACAGGTTCCTATACTCCCTCTGTTCCTCACCTTTGAAACCTCGAAGCGTTTGCAACGGTGACTAACACAGAGCGCTTCCAACGCCTCTCACACAATTCTCAGGTACCTTCGTGGTTGGTGGGCGCAGTCCTTGCAATAGTTGAGACTCAGGAGGATTTGCCGAACAAAGATATGCAATGTAATGTAATGTAATGTAATGTAATGTATAAATAAATGTAATGTATATCAGTATATATCATAATAGCTGTGTGCATGCATTTTTATCATTGTATCATTCTGTCATTCTGTCATTGAATTGTATCTATCTATCTATCTATCTATCTGTCTACCTATCTGTCTATCTATCTGTCTATCTATCGATCGGAGTAAATTCCGGGTCAGAAACTATCGCGTCGAATCAGCGTCAAGGAGCTGCGTCCGGAATCAACATCGAAAGGTTCGGATCAGCGTCGCAGAACTAGCGTCAAAGACGGCGGGATGGTCGGGGTAGTCCGCAAAGTTGCCATCTGCCACCGTCCCGATCCAACCCGCACCCCGGTTGATCGACCTATCGATCTATCGATCTATCCAGTCTTATCGAGTCCTATGGAGTCTTATCGATTCTTATAGATTCTTATCTAGCCTTATCTAGACTTAACTGACATCTGATCTTATCTTAAATCTTATCTTTTTGTCTATCAGATCTATCAGATCTATCGAATCTATCTATTCCATCTATTCCATCAAATCTATCTAATCTATCTGTCTGGCTATCTAGCAATTTCAGATTTTGCAAATGAAAATAGCTTCAGCTTGAATGCTTGCTTTGTCCGAGATCCGCGTGCGAGTGAAAGCTTTGGCGGACTTTGACATAGAGGCCACTGCCTGCAAGTAGGCAAAACCTTCGCACTTTGGCACGCTTCAGCACCTCAGTAGCCTTTGTCTAAGAGTCGCTCAGGATTTGGTGCCCCTTCATCATGCGAGACGTAGGCAGCTCTCCGGAAAGTCTTGAACAGCTGTGTTTTGACGTCCCAACGGAAAAAGAGGAGGATTTCTTTTCTTGGGTGAATTCCAGCATGACTCTGGCTTTCTGGTTGTAGTACAATTGATAATCTTGCGATTGTAATGCTGAACCTGCACTTGCAAGTTCTGCTCCGGCGATCTTCTTGCATGGCAGAAGAGGCCCGAAAGGAGTTGACCTGGGAGTCGTATAGTAGTGTTGTGTATTTGGATCTTGTCTTGCTGGATGGGATGAGAGTGGAAGAAAGCCTGGTTTCCTGTGGGGAACAAAGTAAGCCGTGGAAAAAAAAACAGAAGCATAAGAAGCACCAGAAAAAAACAAGGCTCCACAGTCCTGGGTCCTCTCAGCCTTTGGAACCTGCTGCACCCTCCCCCCAATCACTCTCAATACCTTAGGTCACGTGTTCCAGTACCTCTGGAACCAGGGGCTTAATTCTATTTTACAGGCGATTCATAAGTTTTTTTTTCACAGAGTCTGCCCGCCTAACACTGCATGGTTCTAGCCGTGTTGAAGCGTTCACAAGTAACCTTGCCGTGCCCAAACTGTTTCGGCAGCTGAACCAGAAAGAATACAGAGTGACAGATAGAAACAAAACACCAGGTGCACCACTTCCCACGAGGGTGCATGCGTCTAATGTTGATTGAGCGTACTTTCTTCAGCATGATCACTCTTTCCAGCAACAAGGAACATATCCTACTCTTACTTTGCACATGTTCGAGGCGTTTTTTCCATTACCTTTTCAGAGCACGTGTCAGCCTCACAAGCCCAATGTCAGTATCATGATGGACGTTCTTGCAACCACTTAAACTTGGGCCTACATTCTTGATTGATGCCTTCTGTTCAGGCATAGGTCCTAGGTATGATGATTGGCAATTTTCCACCTACCTGGCAGTCAGGGAAACCCACATTGAGAGCAAAAAACGACCTCTATCTATGTAAAGCTGTAGTGCTCGCAAAAACAATCAATGCTTCATTAGCGGCAAGGGATAAGACTTTGATCCGGGTTAAAGATTTAAAGCTCTTGTGTGCAAGCACATTCGAAGCCTTCCACTGCAGCCTTGCAGATTCCTTCATTCAGCTTCGACATTCACAGCAACTGTATGATGCGTACTCGGGAAGCAAGGACTTTGCAGCGCTCCTTTGATGTTTTAAGCTGTTCTGTTGAGTACGTCCTTGAGCACTTGACAGCATCAGGAGTTCATCATGGTGGAGGGGGACCACAATAGCGCGAGGCAAGCATGTACTGGGTGCTCCGTTTGTTTGGAGTTTTTCAGCAATTTGGTGGTTTTTGATATCAGATTTCTTCCTTTATTGTGGCTGAAATGGTTGACCCTGAGGGGTGGACAAGTTGTCGGCCACATCATCAACTTTTTCAAACGATGCTTGAGGCAAGTTGCTCTGGAAAGCTCTACAGCATGCAACAAACTCTTGTTGAAGTCAGTTGCACTGTTAGCCTTGCCATGTGAAACTTTCGTTTCAGCACAAGTGGATCACAGGATATCCGTGGCATGCTGTTTAGTGCCTGTCAGATGCAAACAGCCATGATCGCCATGGCTCAAGAGCCATGCCGTCCCGACTTGTCATGGAAAAAACTATGATAATTGCCATGCATTTCGCTGCTGTACACGTAGCGAAGCTACAGGCACCTTTTCGGAAGACATGAGCTTGAAGGAAGACTTAGGACAGCTTCTCGTGACGTTGTCTCCCCGTACGCGTTTGAGACTTGAAAAGAAATGCTTGATCGACACGCATCCTCTGCAACTTTTCGCAGTTCTATCCGATGCAACTGCCACAGCAGCTGTGCGCCAGCTTGCGGGTGTTCTTTTGGCCAAGCAGATTCCATCATATTGGTCAATCGGTCCAGTTTCCGAGAGACTGAAACTTCAGAACGGCCTTCTTGTTGCTTTGGACTCCTTAGACTGTGATGGAGCTGTGATCCGAAGTTTGGTGGACTGCACAGCCTGTTTGGCAAACTGTTTGGCCATAGACGGAGTGGCGTGGCAGGACCTTTTCCTGTGGATGCGAGGCATTGCTTCTGAGACCAGGCTGACGAACGGTGTGGGTACCCACTGCGGTCACAATCATTGCAGTTCCTTTAGCTCCACATCTCCTGCAGCTCCTGCAGGCTATTCACAGAGCTGTTTGCAAAGCTCGCAATCCATCCGAAAGCGACGCGCCTTTCTGTACCTTCTGGACAGACTACTGGAGTCGGCACCATGGAAAGATTTCCTGGAGCCTCATGTCATGGAGCTTTCTGAGCTATTGTATCGAATGGCTATGTTGGCGAGGACCAAAGGTGATGGAATCAGTGATGGAATGCAGGAAGATGAATTTGCCTGTTCAAAACATGCCTTGGAGTCGCTAGGCTCCCTTGCGAGCGTTGTTCGGGGAGAGGATGATGCCCAGGTTTTCCACTATCGGATTGTCCAAGTGTTGCTAAGCCATGAGATCATCGGAAGCGAGCTTTGCGAATCAGCACTGGAAGCCTTGTCCAGGGCAGCTGCCGCAGACGAGTTACTCATTGCTGACACTTCCTTTTACAACCCGGCATTGGCCCCTGAAGAACTGTGTCCCGTTGTCCGGCTGGGGCTCAGTGCTTCAGTGACTCAACGTGGGCAACGTCGCAATTTGGCACTAAGATTGTTGCATAGCATCGCAGACTCACACTCTCGCTTGCTTTGCACATCACGTGGTGGCCAGCTCTCTGCAGATGAAGTTCTGCGAATCTTGATCGAGGATGTAGCACCTGATGAGGTCCGATTGAAATCATTTGATTCTGACGGTCCTTTTCCAGTGGAGGCTGCTTCTGCCGCAGAATGGGGTGCAGAACATGCATTGCTTGCTCAAATTTCCAAACGCATGCCAGACAAGTTGATTCTTCCCGTGATTTACAGATTTGCTTGCAGATCTTTATCGGGCACAGATGTCCCTGTGAAGCTGGCCGCGTTTGCAGCACTGCGAGCGGTTCTTGTGGGATGTATGGCGTCTGTCAAGAAGCAGCTGCAAAGGATTGCCAGGCTTGTTTTGAGAGCGTTGATGGATTCGCAACTACACGCGGTGACCTTCGTGCTAATAGCAGATCTTTGTGGCTTGATTCCTGCGGAAACACGTTGCGGATCTTGTCGTCTGGCCGAGAGGCTACTTCCACCGCTGTTGCAGCAGCTGCAGACATTACAGCTTCGAGACGCAGTCTTCCCTCATGCTCTTGGCGCCTTAGAAGCCGCTTGTCCAAGAACAGCACCTGGACTGGGCAAAGGCAGAACCGTCAGGACCGGACTCTTTCCGGCTTCCGCAGCTCCGTTCCGACCGCAAAGCGGTGTTGTGGCCATTGCATGGACAGGCCAAAAGCTGGAAGAACTTCTGACTCAGTTCAGCCGCGAAACATCTCCCGATGTTTGGGATGGCATTGCAACTCGTCTCTGTGCTCTCCTTACAGCGCTCGTTCAACGACAGCCAGCTAGACGCAGTGGTGACAAGACCCTGAAAGGATTGGGATCGAAAATTGCAATCGTTCTTCACCGTGTACTGGTCGCCACCAATGTTTCGTCCGAAAGTCGATCCATGGCTCTGGAAGCAGCTGGCGCATGGATCAAGATTTCAGCAGACATGGGCTTGAAATGTCAAGAGCTACAAGATCTTTTCAACATTTCTTTACATGCAGCGGAACGTGGTCTGCAAGGCCCACACAGCGAGCAGAACGTAGCAGCTGATGCTGCTCTTCGATTTCTTGTCTTGCTAGGCCCCTTGGCACCTTCACCTGGAGCTGCCTTTGCCGCGGGTTTGGAGCAATGTGCTGGAACGCCCAGCCCTGCTTTGCTTCAGGTGGGTTTGAAACATTTTGAAACAGCTGTTGCATGCTGTTGCTGTCGCTGTATAAGTCAGTTTGTTTCGGCCTGAGACTTCGACCTTAAAAATCTTTTAAGATCCCTTAAGATCCTTCAGGTAATCCTTCAGGTATCTTTGTCAATCCAGGTCACCTGGTCGATTTTTGACAGGCTCTAGCATCCCTTGCTTCGACCCAAGGCTCGACCTAATCATCCTAATGTAACAATGAATCTCGCCAACATGCAAAGACACAAAAAGACAGAGAAAACACCAACATGTCAGCTTCATGGATGTTTTGGCAACCCTTGTCATGAAGACTTCATGAACTTGCCGCTTGCATCCGTTTGCCTTTGCAGGTTTGCTTTTGGGGATGCCGGAGGGGACAAGAACCTCGATTGCAAAATTGTCTGCAGGGCCAAATGTTTGTCAATCCAATTGATGGGTACAGGTATTGCACTCATTTGCTGTGATTTGGACATCTCCGAACATCATGGTTTCAAATTCATCCAAATTCCACGATAGGTCTATTTTACCGGGAAAGAGACAGCCTGGGTATCCGCCACTTTTGAACACACCCCAAGATGAAAGCATCTCAAGTAGCATGAGAATCATGCCGTTTCTGCTTGACACCTTTGTGACCTTTGTGTAGGTCTTTTTGTATTTTGTATTCAGACTCTTTGAGGGGACACAGCCTTATGAGAGCCTTGTGCGCCAAGGACTAGCCACTCTTCTTACAACCTTTTTGGAACAGCCTCATTTGTGTGGTCCTGCGGCAGATTTGGTTAGGCGGGTCTGTCTGAATTTGGAGGATGGACTTCGTTGGTCAATGGATAGACTTGATGACCATGGCACCTAATGACTTTCCCAAGAGTAGCTCAAGACTTGACATAACACATTTGGAACTCTTTTTTTAGAGCAATGCGCCTGTCTCGAAGATTGTTTGAAATTTTGATATTGAGTCCTTTGGCCCTTTGGCTTGATTTTTGAGTAACGCGAAGATACCCAGGATTGGAGGACATGAGCCAACCAACAACATGACATCTACTTAGTCTACTTCCATACAATGTCATTTGCATTGACCACAGAGTGCAATATGGTGAAATTGAACAGATGAAACTGATGAAACCTGAATTTGCCAAGAGTCTCTGAAAAGGAATCAACATAAAATTCGAATGCACAAGTTAAAGATTGAGTTGCGGTTTGGTGCATTTGCCTCAACTAGCGCTCACTTCTTTTTACTTGCATGGACTGCTTTTACCCCTATGTAATGCTATGTAACGCCGTGCAATGCCATGGATCCAAGATGCCAACTGACTCGATGTGCAGCTTGCTGCGATGAAGAGGGTGGACTCGAAGCGATTCGAGCTGGTGGAGGAAGTGGTAAGCGAGAGCGGGAGACAGGCTACACTGCTTTGCACTACGCGTGTCACTTTGGCCTTGTAGACTTGGTCACAGCTTTGCTGAACTCTGACGGCAAAGTTGATTTGAATGGTCAGACCAAAGACCTGATTTTAAGCGGTGCAGTTGTACAGTCTGGTGGTCAGACACCTCTACACCTAGCAACTCGGGCTGGTGAGGCAGATGTGGTACGCTTACTCTTGACACATAATGCGGATTCGACTTTGGTCGACTATGATGGCTTTACTGCAATGGAACTAGCTCAGTTAGGTCGAAAGGAAAGGGTTTTTGCCTTGCTGCAACATCTCAAGCCTGAAGCGCCTGAAGCGCCTGATGGCCTGGAGGCGTTGGAGGCGTTGGAGGCGTTGAAACAGAAGGATCGGCTTGCAAAAGAAGCATCCAAATTAAGGGCCGCCAAGCAGCTTGAAGTGCCCGACCACTTGCGGCAATCGTACACCCTTCCAAAAATCTGGACCCTTGAAGAGTGCAACTTTGTATTGAATGCTCTGAAAGATGCTGTATCAAAGCGCGAGTCTGGATGGACCACTGACCGGCATGCAGCGTATGCAACCACAGATGTCCCTTGCAGCGAAGTGGCCGAAATTGACGCCTGGGTTCGGGAATCGCTGTCGAAAAGAGTTTTTTCAAAGCTTTCTGCACGACATGGATGGCCATATTCGGAAAACGAAGGGCATTTTGCACATTCCCAAGGGCTCTACTTCAGAGACCTGTTCTTCGTGAAATATTCAGTCGATGGCCAAGCAGGCTTGTCACTTCACCGAGATGGTTCTATTGTCTCCTTCAATATCCTGCTAAACAAAGCCACAGACTTTGAAGGTGGTGGAACCTATGTTGAAGCCGATGACCGTGCATATCAAATCGAGCAGGGAGACTGTTTCGTTCATAGTGGCAAACTGCGTCATGGAGGACAGCCAATCACCAAAGGTGAGCGATTTATTCTAGTGGCATTTGTAGACCTTGATGTCTGATTGGTTGAGAATCTCTCTGAAAAGCTTACAGCTTGAAACGGAGCCTGTAGTGAAAGAAATACTTCAACAGCTTCCCAGACAGACTATACAGACTTCGGGAGCGTCAAACCTGATATCGTTGTGCACCAAGCCGCTACCTGGTCAGATTAACTGATAAAAACACCGGTAGCACCCGTGGTAGCACCTGGTAGCACCAGAGAAGTGAGCCGATGAATCAACTGCAGCAAGACGCTGAAAAGTTCTGAATTTTCGCTGTGAGTCTGAATACCTGATACCTGCAGGAAATTTACCCTATATATATAATATTATATATATATAAATATATTCTATAATATTAATATGTATATATATATATACATAATATATATATATATATATTTGATATAATATAATCTAAAATAATGTATAATTTAATTTACAATATAATATAATATAACATAATATAATATATTATAATATAATATAACATAATCTAATATAATATATTATAATATAATATAGTATAATAAAAGATAATATGATATAATATAATAATATATAATGTATATATATATATAATATAACAAATAATATATAATTTATGTAGCATATACATATGTAATATATATATATATATATTTATCAGATTGATAGGTAGCAGATGCATTGGCAGGATTGTGTTTGTTCACGGGTTTGTTGATGGGATTCGCAGATGCTATTTGCGCCCTTGCAAGTTGTAGTAGCATCACACATGTCTCATGTATCAAGTGTTTCGAACTTGAGCTGCCGACAAATTTGTTCTGAGATCAAAACACTGGGAGGCACCTGCCTTTGAGCGAGGCGATGGGTGTACTGCTGGTCCGAATTGCTACGCTTTTGGATCAGGAGGTGCAGAAAGAAAGGGCTGAGTAGCTGAGTAGCTGAGTTTGGATGGGTTTTGGAACTTTGGACCATCCAAGATGTCAAATGTGTTTTTTTGGCCAACGCAGTACAGCTTCGTCGGTTGAGGAGCGACCAGATGTGTTCTGCAGCCTGTGTATGGCAGCAGCGCATGTGGCTGCACAGGATGCGGCGGGTGCGGACTTCTTGTCTTTTGGGTGCTGACAGTGCTGACGGTGCTGACTCTAATTTCCGCTATATAATTAATTAATTATATATATATATATTTAATATGCCTTGTGAGCGTGCGCCGGATACCGCGAGATATGAATGTTGCTCAATGAGCCTCTTCATTTGAATGAGGTTTTTTCTGACGTAAGTGACGAAATAGGCTTTGAAGAGAAGCACTGGAGTCTACTTCTTCAAGGATCTACTAAAAGGGCATTACTAGTACCTGCATTTTCTTCCTCCTGTTTTTGCTAATGCTGTGCATGCTACTGTACTTCAAAAACAAACTCATCCGTGCACACTGACGCATACTTTCAATTCATATTGTTTTACACGGTATGGTATTGCACTGGGTGCCATGAGCTTGTATTCCAAGTTCATATGTGTATATACATGCCAATCAACCTAAATGCATGTACGGTTGTACGTAAATGTGTAGACAGTACACTCAGTACAAATTGATAATCAATCCTTGACACATGCATACATGTCAACAAAAAGATGTGACGTAGACGTAGCATACTACAACATAGAATGGCATCACACACACACAAAGACACACGCACACGTATAGTCCGCACGCATTGTAATTAACCAAAACACATACAGCAGACTACATGTTTTTACACCACATTACTTTGCAATAAAGCAATACCCAAACGCTCATCATCGGATCTGATTGGATGTCATTGGATCTCATCGCCGCATCGCACCTTTTGTGACTTGCCACAGCGACTTGCTGGCTATCGGATGCTATCGGATGCTATCGATTTGATTGCAGAGCCACAAGGTGAACTCTCCGAGGCCCTCCAGCTGCTGAGGAGAGCTGCGTCCAGCCATCTGTGAAAAGCAATCAACGTAATCAACGTAATCAACGCATAAAGATAGCCTTTGACTTTGAATTGCATTTTAATAGCATTTACCGAAACATATTGAGCACATCTCACAAATACCAAGCAATAATGTCTCAATCTCAATCTGTTGGCTTTGGTCTGGCAGAGTTGAGGACTGTGGTGGAAAGGCTGCAGCATAAACGTAGCTTGGGCCTCAGAGATTCCTGCCACTGTTTCTATGGAGAGCAGAGTCTCTCCAAAACTGCTTTGAACTCGAAGGTTCCCACTGCTGAATCTCAGCTGGGTCTTTCTCTTTTGTTCCTTTGTGATCCTTTGTGATTCTTTGTCTCCATTCTTCTCTCTTCCGTGGACTTCTCTGGAATGTCGTCTCCGCCTCCTTAGCAACCTCTCTGACCTTTCTTCTCTACGTTCTATGGGGATTTCCGCTTCACTCTGTTTCTGCAAAGGCTTTGGCGACACTTTGGTCTAGAGAAGCCTACAGAAACCTACAATGATACACTATTAAATCAGTATTACTATCTATTACAATGGCGTGCTTTCTTTGTAGCACTTTGCTTCTAGTCCAACCCGAGAGTGATCAAGGCATGCGGAGTCGTGGAGGATTGCCGGAAAACTCTGACCAGGAGATTGCCGGAAAACTCTGACCCTTCCAGACCTCAGTTTGAGCATCGCAAGTTCAATCTGATTTCAAAGCGAGAGTGACAAGCAAAGGAAGTGGGGAGCCTTCAAACCTTTTAACAATTGCTTGTTTCCCTCGAGATTCGTAGTCTGGGGCCATGAGGAGTCAACCGATGTCTCTGAATGTGAATCCAGTGGTGAGCAGCTCAGTCACCACATGTCATAGCACTCCTGTGAGCTTGGGCAGTGCTTTGCTGCAGTGATCGGCAGGATGCTTCGTTTGACTAGAGCCTGTGGTGACTTTCGAGCTTTTGAAAACTTAATATAACAGTCCAGATCAGTCGAATCGAGCGGAGAATCTTACTTGAGTCACTTGAGGCTCGGAACGGAGTGCACCCACTGTGGCATCCACTGCAGACCTCGAAGGTGCAGGCCAACAACGTTTCCCTGAGTCAAGGTCATTATATATATATACATGTATATAAATACATAACTATCTATCTATCTATCTGTCTGTCTGTCTATCTATCTATCTATCTATCTAGCTGTCTGTCTGTCTGTCTGTCTGTCTGTCTGTATATGTACTTATATACATATTATTATTTTTCTATATATACAGACGAAATATAGCTATAGAAATTTGAAGTCTTTATTTCATGGTGTATGGTCAAGTTCCGGGAGACTTGCAGGTGTAGACCGCGCACTGCACACTCTTTGTCAAACCCTTGGTTTGGCTCAGTGAATGCCGTCTGGTTCAGCATTATTGCCTTTGGATGGTCAAGACGGCCAGAGAAGGGAGCAATGTTTTCAAGAAAATCATGACACTCAAGCAAAAGGTCAAAAAGCTTTTTGTGCTTGGGTGTTTGTACATAGAGGTTGAGATATGGTCAGAGATGGCAGGTCAGAGATGGCAGCCTGGAGAAAAAACGTATGATGTGCAAAGACACATTGATGCAATGCTGATTGAAAAAGAATCGAAGCCTTGACCAACGAGAAGCCTTCGAACATCTTCGAACCCTTTGTGCCCTGGAGGCCAGAGCTCCACACGCTCATGGTGCCAACGCTGCTTTCAGATCCGCAGTTTGCCGTACCTTCTTTGGTCCGTATCTTAATGTATCTTACATCTTCCGTATATACTGTAATCGCATGTACATCTTCCTTGTCTTTCTAGCCTTTCAAGTCCCACTATGAACTATCACACTGTTGTAAGATTTACGAATCGAGTGGGTTGGACGTTCTGACTCCATGAAGTGGAGAATGAATGCCTAGGATGGTGTGCCTTTTCGGGTGCGCCCTGAGGACTTAGTCCTGTTTTTCAGCAGTCGAGTTCATGAGTTTTTCATTGACCATGGATGACCATGGTTTTTCAAGCGTGAAGATCATGTCTTACGAGGTACCTGTGCGAGCGCAGCACACCAGTACCGCCCACCTCTTAAGAACGGGTGTCCACCAGATCGTGGCAGTTACGTAGAGCCAGCGCAGATGATGACTAGTATCTACATGTATCTACTGGTACTACAGTAGTATAGAGTTTTCCCGAATGCGTAGCGAAGGGTTCTTGTTTTCTTTCTTGGGGGTCTGGGAGTGGTGGACTGCTTGCAGGTCGTTTTCGTGTCACGGGGCTCTAATCGCTCGTCGCGGTGTCTATGGGGAAAGTGAGTCAAGGTGATGGTTTGTGACGTGTGAAAGTGCATTCCGCGTGGCAGGCGTGGGACTTTGTGGCACTCAAGCGAAAGTCGTTTTTTTCTCTAATGGCGTCCTCGCCGCTGTAAAGTGAGTCAAGGTGATGGTTTGTGACGTGTGACAGTGCATTTCGCGTGGCAGGCGTGGGACTTTGTGGCACTCAAGCGAAAGTCGTTTTTTTCTCTAATGGCGTCCTCGCCGCTGTGAAGTGAGTCAAGGTGATCGTTTGTGACGTGTGAAAGTGCATTTTGCGTGGCAGGCGTGGGACTTTGTAGCGAAGTGAAGATTGTGAAGTGAAGATTGTGAATTGTGAAGTGTGCAGTGTGAAGTGTGGAGTGTGCAGTGTGCAGTGTGAAGTGTGAAGTGTGCAGTGTGAAGTGTGGAGCGTGCAGTGCGAAGTGTAGAGTGTGAAGTGTGCAGTGTGAAGTGTGCAGTGTGGAGTGTGAAGTGTGCAGTGTGAAGTGTGAAGTGTGGAGTGTGAAGTGTGGAGTGTGAAGTGTGGAGTGTGAAGTGTGGAGTGTGATAAGTGGAGTGTGAAGTGTGAAGTGTGAAGTGTGAAGTGTGGAGTGTGAAGTGTGAAGTGTGGAGTGTGAAGTGTGGAGTGTGAAGTGTGAAGTGTGGAGTGTGAAGTGTGAAGTGGGGAGTGTGAAGTAAGAAGTGTGAAGTGTGAAGTGTGAAGTGTGAAGTGCTAAGTGTGAAGTGTGGAGTGTGAAGCGTGAAGTGGGAGTGTGAAGTGTGGAGTGTGCAGTGTGGAGTGTGAAGTTTGGAGTGTGAAGTGTGAAGTGTGGAGTGTGAAGTGTGAAGTGTGAAGTGTGAAGTGTGGAGTGTGGAGTGTGAAGTGTGAAGTGTGAAGTGTGAAGTGTGAAGTGTGGAGTGTGCAGTGTAAAGTGTGAAGTGTGAAGTGGGAAGTGTGTGCATGGACTCATTGATTTTTGTGTGTGATCGGTTGTCACTTCAACGTGACGTAATCTTGTGATTTTTTTTGGTCAGTTTCAAAACATGAATGTTTTTTGTGACTCAGCAAATTTGTTCGATCATCATTCAGCTTGCGCAAAACCTGTTGGCATCTGTTTCGTCGTAGTGACCCAGAGTGATGTTGCATCATTGACTTGTCGCAGCCTAGAAGGTGAGCGTATTATACTGTCAGGTTACTCATCCGTCAGGTGCTTCGAGCTTAAGGACTTCAGTATCGCGCAGCTGTTGCAGGGCACAAAAAGGCGTAGCTGTTTATGATTTCGCTTCTCCGTAACATGTTAAAAATGCATTCGGGTTCGTGGCTTCTATCAGGTTTTTTGAGATTCAAACTGAAGTGTGACAGCTCAGGATCTGGCCAAGAAAGACAAGAAAAAAACATCATTTGTTTTCAAAGCATGCAGGCGACTTGCGGGCCAAGACCTGCAAAGAATCCATGTGCGACGTTATTTTTTTTGTGAACTTCACTTTGTTCCATTTGGGCAGGCAGACAGAGATCTTGCCAAGATGCAGTTCAGGCTTGAGATAGATACAGCAACTGCTACGCAAGAATGAGCTGAGTGCAAGTTTGCATGCTGGCACATTTGCCAGCTACCTGACGCTACCTGACGCTACCTGACGCTACCTGACCACCTTTGAACTTGTTTGTACGTGTCACGGTGCCTCAATGCCACCTGCCTCAGGTGCACGTAATCAGTTGACCTTCCATAATACAGTTGTCCGCGAAGCCGGGTACTCAGAAAATCAAGGCCAGGAGAAAGTTGTCTTTCAGTCAAATATGAATAGAGATTTCAAAGATTTTAAAACGATCATCAAGCGATTAAGTATGACCAAGTATAAAGTGCGACTAAGTGATGCAACAGACTTCAAGCGAGTCAAGCTTGCGAGCTTGGCAAAGCAAGGCCAGATTGTGTGGGACAGCTGGCGGAGCCTAGGCACGAATTTCTTGTGGCAAAATTAGTTTTCTTTTTGCAAACCATCTCTAAGAGACGATTTCATGCTGATAACATGGTCGATTCCATGATCGATCATGGCCATATTTTCAGATCAGCACCTGTGAGGTGCCAATGTTCACGTCCAATCCTTCTGCCTTGCACGTAGTTGAAAAGTGAGAGCCGCGAGCTTCTTCAATTGTGGAACGCTTGGCGTAAGCAGCAACAGAAGCTGAAGTGGCATTTCAGCGAAGATCCAAACTGTTATTTTTTGCATTGAATCAAGACTGCTGTGCCATTTTGCACCGAACTGAAGATTCCTTCATGGCATGTGCTAACCAATTGCTGACCCTTGGCTCAAATGGCTTTACATAGTCGAAACTTGGAGGTGAGTGCATCAATTCAAAATCAAATTTTGGACCTTCTAATAGAATTCGACCAGACATATATAACTCTGGAGCAAACTTAACCCAGTTTAGCATCTCAAAGCAGATCTGGACAATTTGTACTGAACAGTCTTGAGCCGTATTGATATGTTTTGACCAATATGTCAGTAGGGTGAAATGCTTTGTTTGAACCTTTGAACCCTTTCAGTGTCTAATTTGTCCATTGCGACTCGCAAACGCCGCGCACATAGAAATGTCGAAACCTACAACCGACATTGACCTTTCAGGGTGTGCGACTTAGGCCCAGAAACTCAGTGCTGGCGCTTGTCAATATGATCCTTCCATTTTGTCGGATTAGGTTTGGCCTTGAGAAGATACAACACATTGGCCACTTGGCTTTGCCTTGAAGCGTCAAGTTGCCAATCCTTTCCATTTCTATCCATGCTTGTTTATGCTCATGTATGCTCCTCCCTGGGACACCATACAGCTCAGTTTCACAGGTCAATTGAGAGGGCCTTCTACATACGCCGACGATTTCCCGTAGCGACAGATACGTATATCTGAATGATTCTGAATGTATCCGAGTGGGGCACATTGACATAGAGGGAGCTAGCTGTGGGGCGCTTCTTGTTGGAGGGTGCTGCTGTCACCGTTGCGTATGCGTATGCCATGGGTACTGCTGGTGCCACAAGCTAGTGCTGGCCATGGGTGCAGTGCCACCACTGCCATGCATGCCATGCACCAGTCGGAACATCGTCTTGCCAGATTCAGTATCCAAAGTACTTGCGGGGTTGGATTTTGTGGCAAGCAAGTGTACTTTGCTTCTAAGTGGTGCAATTTGCTTCATGTTCAGGCCGTGGCCAGTATGCCAGTGCGCAGCTTGTGAAAGAAGCAGTGAGGGGCCAAATGTAAGCAGTGCAGCCGAATGCTTCTCGTGCCAGACAAAGGAGTTTGAAGCTGGCTAAGTTGGTAAGTTGGCAAAGCGAAAAATCATGAAATGATGATGACATGATGAAGACATGAGAAAACTATGAGAAAGATTGTCTGCCGAGGCGACTGGGCAGACTTTCGTGGCCAAATGCATTTCCTTGGCCGCCTTGAATGATCAGGATCAGGAGCTGCCGTGTTGATCCATGTCGCAAGTGCTCTGTCAGAGTGGATCCGAACGAAGTTATGGCAAAGATACTGAAAGCAATCTCAAAGCACTTAATTGCACTGCGGGGGAACGAAGTGTACTGTTAAGATGCATGCCGATAGATTTTGTGCACAAGAACATGTGATCCATTTTTTTGGGCCAGGTGGCTTGAACAGCCAGTACTTCTGATTGTTTGTGCTTGGACAACAGCAAAAGGTGATTTTACTGTTCAGTTGACGTTCTTTTGAGATGCCATGTATACATAAACCTGGCCGAAAGAAGTTGAAGCCGCTTCGCAGCATCCAGCTGAAGTTGCATTGGAAGAAGGGACTACCTCGGACTTCAGACGAAACAAAAACCACAACGACTTTTCCCAAAACCTTTGCATTGGCATTTAGGATGAACAAATCCAGCTCTTTTGCTGTCAGATGAACATGTTTGGCCCACATTGTCATGGATTGTCTCAGTAGATCTTTAAAGTGTTAGCTACAGCCTTCATTGTGGGGGCCTGGACCTTGATGGTGGAATTTACAACCTGCAATAGGTCTAATTTGAAGATTGAGACTCCAGCCTTGAGTGCTTCCCTGCCGCGCAAACTAGCCCCTGGCCATCTGTAGGCATTGCACTCCCACTTGGGCTGCCCTCTTGCAATGAATGCAAACACCCCCCAAAAGCTCTTTCACAAGTTCTAGTCTGCCATCAAACCGTTCCGGCAATTTTTCTGCCACGTTTTCGGAGGACTTGGCACACCAAGAGGCCGCAGCATGGGCGCAGCATGGGTGAGTACATTGAAATGCAATTGAATGCCAGAAGAGAAAAGAGACAGATGGCACTGTGCAGGTTTTCCTGTTGCAGACTCTCAGCCATCCATACATCGTGGCATACAGAGATAGCTTCTTGATTGAAGGGGTCTGCGACTCAGTTGTCTACATTGATGGCGCATATCCAAGGATTACCAAATTCCCGGGCCTAGGCGAACACCTTGGTGATCGTGATGGAGTGGCACACTCAGGGCTCGGAGGGTGCTGTGGGTATGGTGTACGGTGCTGTTTGTCTCACCTTGTTTGCCATGGGTAGGCAGGTGCCATTTGTGCAGTGTTGCTGGAGAGTTGCTGCATCGGTGGGTGCTGTCGATGTGCATGGCCTGTGCTCTTGGGGTTCTCTGCTGGGATTCTCTGAACAACTCTCGACTGCAAAATTCTCAAAACAGGAAGAACAACTCTCCAAGGTATTGTGGAGGCGGCGACATCAGGAAGGCGATCAAGGACACTCTTGATAGTTCAAGAGTGCTCCGATGACAAAATACATCCAGTGTACGCTTCAACGAAGATCTGCCTGATGGTTGGCAAACAAATGGCTTGTATGCTGATGCTAGACTGGTGAAGACGAAGACCAGAAACACTTTCCTTTGAGGAAAAAGCAAAGGAGGGTGCGTATTTTTCAGAAGAGTCCAGGGCCAAGTTTAGTTTCTGAGTGTTCTGAGATCTCTGAAAATTGCACACAGAGGCAGATTATGACCTGGTTTGTACAGCTCTGCCTTGCTCTGCAGCATGGCACTCAGCTTTAGTGAAAATTCAATATGTGTGTGCCGTGTGTGCCTGTTGCTGATGTACAATTGAAGGATCTCGATTTAAGGTACATTCACTCGGAGAAGATCCTTCATCGTGACCTGAAAACTTCCAATATTTTCCTCACAGAAGGTGCCTTCCGAATCAGAAACCTCAATGCCTCCAACTGCTCCTCATGTAGTTTCATGATGTTTCATGATGCTTCATGAGTGTGTTGCTTTCTTTTGACTCTGCAGATGGCTCGGTCAAACTGGGGGACTTTGGTGTCTCCAGAGTCCTCGAAGGAACTACAGAGGCAGGTCCTGCAATGTGAATCACTGCTGCGTCGCAAAATCGACGTGCCATTTTCCACAGGCAGCAGTCACGATTGTGGGCACGTGAAAACCTGAGTGCGTATTTGTTGTGATGTCAAAGAACTGATACATTCTGCAGAGACCCAGGGAGTAATGAGTCCTTGGGATTCGTCAACCTCCTAAGGCCTTACTACATGTCACCTGAAGTTTGCCGAAGTGAGCCTTACAACTGGAAGTCAGACATTTGGGTGGACAACCCAGCAAGGGCAGTAGTTTTATTTGTCGGTGTCATCCTATTCTAGTACTTCGTTGCTTGACACAAGTTGTCCTTCCTACGGTATCTTTTTCATCTTGTGACTCTGATTGTCAGGCCTTGGGATGCGTGCTATACGAGCGCGGGACTTGGTCAGTGCTACTGAGAACATTTTGCTAGATGCGCACATGCCCTCTCGCCATTTTGCAAGGAATGCTGAGGCGATTTTCCAGCCCTCATCACTATCACACAGCAGTTGAATTGAAGGAGATGTGAGAATACCAAAATTTCCCTTGCCCTTTTGTCTGGATCGAAGAGGTTTGGTGATCTGTCTTTGATGTCCTGTCCCATAGTCCCACAGCTTGAGGCTGTGAAGTTCTGTGAAGGCTGTGAATTGTGACACAATTCCTGTAGAGATTGTAGAGATTGTAGAGATTGTGGTATCACGGCATCACGTGCCTGGAGAATGTGCCCTGGACACGATCCCTGGACAAAGGTGCTGCATGCTGAAGCACGCTTTCGAATCTTCATCATTGTGCTGCGCTAAAGGAGCGACAGAGCCAAAAGAAAACAACAATAATGACACTTATAAGGACACCCCATTGGAGAGGACCGAGAACAATCACTTTTGAAGGGAGACTGAAACCAAACAAGGTTGCTAGATGCAGCCGCAATGCAGAGGATTCAACACAGAGCTGCGCAGAAAAATATCTCACTGCCTTCGCTCAGGTTAGGTTTGGTCTACAGGATAGTAAGCGGGCACTATGTTTCTTGGCAGCATAGGCTGCATTGGCATAGGTCTTGGAAACTCGATTTTCATTTAGTTTGATGAATGACTTGCGTGTTGCGGCCGAGGAACCCATTCCGGACTTCTATTCGTTCTAACCTCGGTTTTTGCCCCTGTGTCTCGCATCTAAGACATCAGGAATCCTGGCGAACTGCGCAGAGCATCGGAAAGCCTAGGCCTGAACTGAATTTACTCATCAATCAGCTCCTGATGAAGGATGCAGAGTGCAGATCTCAGCCGTTTCGTCTTTCATCTACCTGAGCTTGCGCTGCATCTGCGCCTAATTCGTAGTGCAGGTAAGCTTTTCGCAAGGTGAGGTCTAGTTGATGACTGGAAGTCTGAACAGCAAAGAAAATCTGTGCAGCTCATTTACAGTGACAAAATGTGACAAGGCTGCGACCTTCAATCAACGAGTTGTTTGCCAATCCCTATGTCAAGGCCGTTTTGCCTCATGCAGGAGAGTGCTTGCCATGCTTTTATTTGGTTTGATTCTCTTGGAAAGGCCTACCTGGCAAAGCAATCAGCACCAGTTGAAGCACCAAGTCCTCCAGAACCTCCAGCACCGCATGCCCCAAAGAAAACAACTTTGAGGCACCTTGGGACTTTCTAAAAATGGTCACTTTCCGTCACTCTCGTGAAACAAAATATTAAACTCCAGAAAAAAACAACAGGAGTACCATGTCATCTGGTGTGTCATCAGACACTAGCAGAAATCAATTTAGGAATTGAGCGAGTTGCGAACAGGCCAGAAGGTGCTTCGAGACCACCACCACCACCTCCACTTCCCAAGGAGCCTGCTCCAGTGGCTTTCTCAGGGAACTGCACCAAAACAAAAAGGTAGACATTTCATTGTTGTCATGACATTTCTCCTTTGCCCTCCTTTGACATCCTTTGACTATCGGCAAATTGTTGCAAGAGACTGACAGACTAAGTGCCATGCGATCCAGAACTCAAGGCATCAGGCCCAGCACCTGTCAGTCCTCAGCAGGGTACCCAGGAGAACAAATGTCATTTGACAAAGGAACAAATTGCTGCATGCTATGCAAGCGTTTGCAAGTGACGTGAAATATGTACGAGTCTACAAGGTCAACCTTCAGGGTCATCATGGCTCGGATACGCCGGCGCTTGGTCGGTCCGAAAGCATAGAGGCTTACATTTTCTCAAGCTTGGAAGTTCAGATCGTTGAAGGTCTCTGGACAGTTTTCATGGTGTTGATTCCGAAACATGTTCCAAAGGGCTGTCAACATTCGAGATGTGTCAGTGCAACGATGCAACAAGAAGTCCTAACACTGAGGTCAGAAGCTCAATTGGATCTCGTCAGTGGCTTCTTTCGACGATGAGACTCTTTGGCATGGGTTGAACGGGTCTTCTATAAGATATGTTGTGTTCTGCAAACCTGACACGTATAGTCATAACTTGCAACATGTTATAAAGACACCACTAACTTCATGTCGTAGTGCACTCGGCAAGTGGGCAGCATGCAGCGCCACGGCGAATAGGGTGAGTTGTCATGGATTCAGAACGGAAGGCATGAAAGGCACATTGGACATATCCAGACTTCATGGAATGATCATAAATATCATAAATAGGTCAAAAATATGTCAAAAATATGTTAAACATATCATGACGCTGCAATTTTGATGTATTGGTCCTTGAAGATCCACCCTGCCAGTGGCGATGGTGCATTGACGCCGGATGCAATGGGCCATGCTTTGATGACCATGCCACTGGGCCTCCGCCTCAGTTCTTGTGGTCCATGCCGACAGCTTCATTGTTTCAAATTGGCGGAATATTTTTGGATCTTTTCATAGGAACCATCTTGATCCATCTTGATCCATCTTGATCCATCTTGATCCATCTTGATCTTGTAGCTGTTGTAGCTGAGTCACCAGGGCTGGGCTCAGGACTCAGCGATGACGAGATCCAGATGCTTACCTCAGCCCTTGCTCCAACTCCTGGGGCCAAGATCTCTTTGGACCGACAGAGCTGAAACCAAAATGCCAAACTGTGGATCGTGGATAGAAATTGGAAGTCCTTGTCACAACCATGTAGAGGAATCAGATGTAATATGATGTAAACAGACTACTGTTTCTTGGCGTTTTTTCCCCGCTTTTTCCGTCAAACTTCACAGACTTTGCAGGATGCATTTAGCTCACACCTCCAAGAGGTGGCTCCTGAGGTCCAACAGTGCGCCTGACTCCGTTGTAAGAAATGTGTATCGCCATTCCAAAATGTGGGAATCAGAGAACCAACACTGGGAATGGCTGAAAGAGAAAGACATATCACATCAATACATGGCAATACAAAGCAATATCGGCTCCTCAAGCGACAAATCCCGAGCTTCCTGGTACACCAATTACTCTTTGTTCACCTTGTCCTGAGCTACCCCACCACTGCATGCTGAATCCGAGTGGCTTTGAACTGCCAATCACCGCTATCAACAATTCTATGGTCAAGCTAGGGAGTAGCCTGGCATACATGTCTTCTTGACCCAAAGTGGTTTGCGAGTGCTTCAGGGGGCAAAAAATAATAAAATAAACCGCCAGTTTGACACGGTGCATGTTGATGCAATAAGATTTGGGCGCATGTCCCTATGCATACCCCAACGCCTACCCCAAACCATACCCCAAACCTTACCGCAAGCCGTGCGGTACCGCAAACCGTACCGCAAATCTTAGCATCTATCACACCATGTACTGTACCCCCTTACCAGCTGCCATATACCAAAGTTTTTTGCGGCTATTTTAGATACATTCTCCTTGGACTTAGCTAACCTATGTCACAAAGCCAAAGGAGGTTGAAGACTAAAAAAATCTTAAAACATAGCCCCAAGAAGCCTGTGAAGAAAACGTTAGGAACCCGTTTGCGATATCAATAGAGGTCCCAAAGAGGCTAGTTTTTACCATTTGCACGTGGAAATCAAATCCCCAACCTGAGCGAAAGGACTTCATGAACCAGGGAAGCTGAAGACCTTGCAGCGCATATTTTGCGCAAACTTCAACGCAAGAAAATTCACAGAAGTGCCATATTTTTCCGTGTTCGTCAAGGTACGAGACATGGGCTCGACAGGCCAACATTGCGATGATCTGTGTCAAGAATGTCAAGAACAAAGTCATTTGAAGTAATTATTGAAGTTTATTTACATGTATTTAAACTGTATTTACTTGATTTAGGTCCAAGGAGTTTGCCCTGCAGACAAAATTCAATTTTGCGGACTTCAATCGCTTGTACAGGTCTTGGCACCCCCGGGCAGAAGGCTGCATGATGTGCTTCGAGCGAAGGAGGGAAGATTGAAGTGGAACACTTCATGTTCAGTGCGCTACTTCTTTGTCAAATTATTGTTGCCAGAGGCAGCAGCGTATAAATCACGAAAGCTAGCTTCTGCTAGCTGAAGTCCCTCTTGCTTTAGCAAGGTACTTAGGGCGCTGGAATCTCCAATCACGAAAAACTTCTCAGTTCACTACCACCCCCCTCACAAGCAGTTTGGCCGTGGGCTCAACCCACTCCACACTCTACACTTTACACTTGACACTGAGCACTCTACACTTCACACTGAACACTGTACACTTTACACTTGACACTCGACACTCTACACTCTACGCATTACACTCCACACATGACGCTGCGCACTTTATATACACTTTACACTCCACACTCTACACTTTACACTTTAAACTCTGCAGTCCACACACACTCTACAGCTTACACTTCACACTTGACACTCCACACTCTACACTTCACACTCCACAATCCGAACTTTACACTTGACACTCTACACTCTACACTTCACACTCAACACTCCGAACTTTACACTTGACACTCTACACTCTACATTTTACACTCCACACTTTGCACTCCACAATCTACACTTTACACTTTACACTCCACACATGACACTGCGCACCACACATGACACTGCGCACTCTATATACACTTTACACTCCACACTCTACACTCTACACTTTCCTTTACACTTAACTTTACAGTTAACCACTTCACACTTTACACTCCAGGCTCCACACTCTACACTCTACACTTCACACTGTACACTGTACGCGCTACACTCTATACTTTACAGTCCACATTCTACACTTTACACTTTACACTTTCATCTTACACCCTCACAACTTTACCCTTTTCACACTTAACGCTCTATGGAACTTTGGCCTAGCTTTATTTTTATGTTGCGCACGCACACCTACCTCTCGTCCTCAACTTCGGCTTTGCACTGCCGATGCCGAAGGTGGACCATTGAATCTTCCCCAATCACTAGTCACCATGTTGGCTATGCTGTCTTTCCTTATCCCCTTCGTGCAACATGATAATCCTATGTTCTCATCCTCGTCCCCTCCAACATACATCCCCGTTACATCCCCTCAATACGTAGGTTTGGATGTTCACCTTATAACAGCACGCCCCAGCTTCAGACTTGCTCGTCCACGTTGGCGGAAAAGCTGCACAGCTGCGCTGTGCCCTTTGTATTTTCATGCCAAGCTCCCTGCCAAGCTAGCTTTCGTCCCTTACCCTTGGGCCTCAAGTACTCTATGCGATTTGCGCATCAAGCTACTTTGTCCTTGTTCATAAACAAATGATCGGCTTGAAACTGCGAAGAACAGCTGGTGAGTGAATCCAGGACAATAAACCTCTAGAGTACATGTGTCTGGAAAGGTGTGGAAGTCAACCTGTAGTGTTGAGCTTCACACTTTTGTTCCTCAGGAAGAAACAATCCTGCCAAATCAATCTTAATTACAAAAGACCTGAGGCTTTGATTTTTCTGTTTAGATTAGATCACTTTGACTCCTTCGAATGACAAGAAGTGGTTCGATTCTCCGTTTTGCTGCATTGTTTTTCTCCACTGTCCGTGATATGCATCTCTCTTCCAATACCATGCTTTGCACTATGTCCGACCCCTTAGTTGTTTCCGGTGAAGGACATAGAGCGCAGTGGAACTTTGGCTCCAAGTGTCTTCCACGAGACCTTGCAGGCTTGAACATCACTGCATGCACTTATATAGTACTATTAGTGCGTAGACGTTCTCAGCAATCTTCCAGATAATCTTCCTGAGTCTTGCCAACCTGCTCGAGTTTATTTCAGGGTTTTGGTACTGCAGTCACCGCTCCAGGAATTAGTGCCTGTGCTCACTCCTCCGCAGCTGCCATCCTAGTCGTCCGAGTCAAACAACTGGAAGTGATGTCTCAATTTTCCAGACTCAGCAGACTCAGCATGTTCAGCATGTTCAGTGTGAACTGTCCTAAGTTTGGAACTGCTTGCATTGCTCGCCGACAAGAACGGTTCTGCTGGCTTTGGTTATCTTTTGAAGTCAAGTTCCTTCTTTAGATTCGTGGCCCTGCCAGGTTTGGGGGATGTGGACTATGGTGCGCGCGACTTGTTTGGCCCTGTTGCTTTTCGACACAGCTGCATTTAAACAGCACTTTATTTGCAAGTGTCTCCTCGGCTTTAGCGAGCATTGGCAGCAGGAGAGTTTCTGGAAAACTTTGGACCACCTCTCCTTGGACCGTCTCAAACTTGGAGTCGAGAGTCGGTAGACCCTTTTACAGGCCCAGGATGCTGTTCTTTTGATCAGCATCACACGTGTGATATTGAGTAGCGTAGTCCGCAAACGCAAAGTTCACCGCAGGGATTAAGACCTAGTCTTCTCACGCCTTGCGGCATTCCTCAAGAATCTTCTATTTTTATCTTTTGTCTATTCCTATTCTTCTCTAATTATATCCAATTATAATGCACTCAATATGTCTAAAACTATATATTATGCATGCACAATTATATCTAATTATATCTAATTATATATATATATACATACCATGTATAATGTATACATTGTTCCAATCCTTGGGGACGGAGTTGACGCTTCCAAGATCCGGACCACCGGGACCGCCTCGGCCACCAGCAGCTCCAGCGCCTGAATCCCGGATGAGTCATGACCCAGCGATGCTTCGATGCTTCGATGCTTCGATGCTTGTCGTATTGTCACACTGCAGTGACTGCAGTCATTTCAAATTTCGGTCATTTCGGTCATTTCAGTCATTTCGCTTTGATTTACTTAGAATCTAATGAATGTACTCTCAGAAGATCCTAGAAGAAGAGCAGGCCATCGAAAGATCTCTGATCCAGAGACATAAAAGACATATTCTCCCTAAGATCTGGGTAAATCTTTGGAACATCTTGCTAGCGGATCTGTTTAATTCTGTTTATTAATTTATATTGTTTTCGCATGGGAGATATTTTGAGTCTTGGAGCTTTCGTTTAAGGCCACCTGGAATGCCACCCCTGCCTGGTGGGGGAGCTCCAACACCATCGGGTATGTGCCAATCTTGGTGCAATGTCAACATTCTTTTTTACATGTAAAACAGGTGTGTCACAAGGTCTTGAGAGAGTTATCTTGAGAGAGTTATAATATATATATATACGTATATATATATATATATATGCACTGTGCCACTTTGGACTACTGTGAACACCTTTATTACTGCACTATGGAGATTCTTCAAGAGTGGACTTTAGGCCTCCACTGCCTGGTGGACCTTCGGGCTCTGCAAGCCTAAGCCAGTCAGTCTCCGGGGTTGACCCGTCCAGAACTCAAGCTGTACAAGTCTCACTGAGTCTCACTGCGCAACGTCACTGAAGCTTTGTACCAAAAAGATTAAGCCGTACAACCCGGTACAACCGTACAAGTGTCGCATAGTGTCGCTATCTTGGCACCTGCAAGGCTGAGTATGACAGGAACGTTGGGTGGTGTGGATATCAATTTCGCTGGGCACTCAAAAGTCCACGCCATTGAACATAGATTGGTGTGTGTTGAGATGCGCATTAATTAGCTCTAGGGCGCAAGAGCAATGCCTGCACAGGACAAAGGCTTTTTCACCTGCACATCTCATTCAGGAATCCGAGGCAGTGTGGCTGCTGAAGCCATCTGAAGCAGTTGCAGCAGCTGTTTGTTTCACGAAGCTTCGACGCCACTTGAAACTTGACAGGTACAGCAACCCTGGGAAGATCCTCAGGCAGGGTGTCGTGGTCTTGGCAGAGCTCCGCAAACGGTGTTCCATTGTATTTCGCTGTCCAATGCAAAAAACGCCGTTAATCCAGCAGAAGCAAAGGATCCAGCATGAGCAAGAAACACCCCTCAGATATCCCAGAGAATTTTCACTAAGGTCTTTGTCGGCTCAAGGCTGCGCACTGATTTTCGGGCGTATCCGCAGAAGGTTGGGCGTGTCCATGTTTGTTCTCAAGCTGTCCGTTGGATTTCAACGCAGGTCATTGAGTCCTGAAGGTCTTTTGCCATCCCAACCTGTTCAGACTTGCGAAGGTTGGAAGCAGCTGGCATTGGCCTTGCTGACGCTTTGGCTTTGCATGCACCTCAACATCTCAACATTCCATTCCTATTTTTTTTCCAACTGACCAAGTCAGGCTTTTCTAAGTTGCAAATGAAGAGTCAAGATGCTTTCAAGGTCTACACATAGCCTCTCTCGCACCTGTCAGTTTCTTGAGGTTTCTTCTTCCCGGGGAAAAAGAGCTTTCTGCAGAGCAATTGCTGGATGCTACGTCCAATGCTCGTTTGGTGCATCAAGAGAGCCAAGCAAAACGCAGTGTTTGAAGGCAATGGCAGCAGCTGTGGTTTTCTCAAATCATTTCTCTTCCAAATTCAAAAGGTCTATCAATTCGTGCAACTACGACATGCTACGACTAACTGGCTTACTACAGACTTCAGAACTCTTCAGAACTCTACAACATTCTACAACGATATCAACGATATTGGTCCGACTTGTGGATGCTGAAACCGACTCAGGTCAACGCTGCCGTTGGGGACTTCACGGGCAGAGATGCAGCAACTCTTCAGCAAGGCACAAGCGTTGAGCGCGGGGAAGACGAAAGAAGTAGAAAAAACACGAAAAAACTGAAAAGTAAACTGAAGTGCCGCACATCTTCATGTATCTACGGGGTGCATTTATGTGTATAAGCACATGCACTTACATTGATAGGTTTTGTCCGCACGAGGCGGAAGAAACAACAGTCCCACACTGTATCTTCTCAGGTTCCAATACCGATTTCCACCAACAAGTGGCTGGTGATGTCCTTCAAAAAGCATCATGTTTCCGAAGCAACACTGCTAAGTCACTTAAGTACGTGCTGCTCAAGCAGAGACGACACTTTCCCCGTGCACTCGCGCGTTATCCCATTGATGTGACTTACTTCTCAAGAGTAAACATAGATGCGATTGTGTTTGTCCCTTGAGAAAATTGAAAGCCTGTGATTAGACAAAGTATGACAAAGTGCTGCATCTTTGGAATCACTCCATTCCACTTTCGAAGATTGAACAGTCTGTGCCATTTTATCTTCCCGAGTGGTGTACATTTTCTTCACCCTGGCGTTGTTTGACTGGCAGGTTGATGCAGACGGTTCTGGCAAAGTTTCGATTTCCCAGCTGGAGCAAGGCCAGCGTACTTATGTTGAAGATCTCCTGACATGTGGGGACAGAAGGGTTGTGACATCCCATACCAAGATCAGATTCTATGCAGGAGAGAACAAAACTGTCAGTTTTCAGTGGATGTATATTAGGTAAGGTAAGGACTTGAACTCCCCAGCTCCATTCCGTCTTCCTTGATTGATGGCACGGAGTGCTCAATTGACAGCAACTGTTGTTCCTCCAGGCATCGCCCAAGCGAATCCCGAAGATTGCTGCAAGCCGCCTTCATGGATCTCTGTCCCAGTCTTTGATTGCCCAGAGAGTTTACGATGGCAGGATTCCATTCTCTGTAAAAAAATGTATTGAACTTTCGAGATTTCCATTTGCTTTCTGTGAGTGGTATCATTTATGACTGGTTGATAAATCTCATTGAATGGAGAGCGGGTTGATGATTCTGCCAAAGCACTACCAGAATGAACTCCCAGGCTGCTATCACTGAGAGAGGCTTGTGTAATCAGATAAGTGCAAACCCCAGTGCCAGGTTCAAAGGCAAAAACGGCATTGAACAGTAGTGTGTCTTCATTGGATTGATTCCACAATGCTTCTCTTGTTGCTTCTGCCTTGAAATAAATCTATAAACATGCATAAACATGCGATAAAGATGTCATAAACATGCACTACGGAGGTTCAACGTTGAAACAGCGATGCGTTGGTGGCATGCGACTTGCACCTGAATCAGCTTTCAGGTGGGGGATTTGGAATCAGCTTTGGAAGCGTCATTCAGCACAAGTAGCAGATGCTCTGCAAATGATTCTGCGTGAGATGTGCATGTGAGGCGAGCCATCATGGAGACAGAGAGATATTTGACGTCAAGCGCTTGGATTTGCACTGCTATAAGATGCGACAAGGTGAGGATAGAGGATGAATTGCAGCCTTAATCCTAAAACCGTGTACCTGGCAGACTTGTATAGATTTCTCAGCTTCTGCTTGAGGTCAGATCAATTAACTTCTCTCCTTCTGATGGCAGACAAGAACTCCGGAGGTTTAGTCGACTACGAGGAATTTGCTGAGCGCTTCAGCGGGTCTCATGCGCCAAGGTCAGTCCCTGGCGGTGTTTTGCCCGCTCCAGCTGAAGCTGCTGATGCTCCAGCAGAGGAGATCCAGGCTGTGAGTGCCAGGACGGATGCCATCATGGAAAGCCATGCGTTCCAAGCAGATCGACTACCTGCTTTGCTGGGCCTATGGGGTACAGGCCTGGATATTCCAACATTGGCTGCTGTAGTGGCATCACTACCCTTGGGATTGTCCAGAAGAGAAGCTGTTTCACTTCTTGCAGTCGGAAGCGTAGAAGCAGTTGCTGCCAACATGAGACAGTTGCGGAGTCAGGGAGCCTGGAAAGGATATGTTGAATGGGCTCAAGGAAGCATTCCAGTGCATGAGCTGAGACAGGTGCTAAACCATCAGGTGATCGAAGCTGAGTCTCGTACATTGGAGCCTGGTGATTTCATGGAGGCACTTGCTTCAGCAGGAGTACCTACAGCCAACATTCATACAGCCATGTGGCTGGCGCAAAAGACGAGTCAAGGCGACGTGCAAGTAGCTTCCTTCCTAGAAGCCTTCAGTGGAAGCCCTCAAGCCTCAAAGAAGAAGCGAGGATTGCTTTGGCGAATGATGGGTCGATGACGAAGGTGACGAAGGTGACGAAGGTGATCAAGACCTTGCAGATGTTCTGACTATATCTGACTATTGGCCAATGAAGCCATTGTCTAAAAAACTTATTGTTTGAAGACCAGGCAGTTGCGGCGGCTTTTGCGGTCTGCAAATGTTTGGTGGCGGAAGAGACATGCAGCTACATTATGAGACATAGTGAGCATGTATCTACGTCGGAATCTACTTTATAGATAGTGCCTACATACGAGAGAGATATATATATATATACGTCAGAGGGTATGAGAACACACATCAGGTACAAGAACCCAGTGCTCTCCCATGATCTCTTCACGTCGCACCTGACATGCCGTTGATTTTGCTCGTTTGCAAGTCAGTTGTGCGACTGAAGGATGATTACGGCACTTAGGATAGGTGAACCTCAATGGCTGCGAGTTTAGCATTTGAGAATCTAAATTTGCCAGATGGTCATAGTGTCATAATTGTTATGTTGCACATGTCGCTCAACCGCACCGAGCAAGGATCGTTAATCAGGACTAGAGAACAGACTGCTGCAAAGCAGCAAGTGTGCAGCAAAAAGAGATGTATTTTTCCTGCTCAGCGAGCCATGATGACTGTGACACCAGTGGTGCATCATTGGAAATCTGGAACAGTCTGCAAAGGTTGTCTGTTCCTTTGTCAAAGTCTCCGTCCTGGTGGTTTCGGCTTGTAGTATGCTGTTAGAGCTAAACGAGCCATCATGAGCTCTTAGCTGAAGCTGAAAGCCGCACCTGACCGATAGCGGCCCTGGCCTCAGCTTCAGGTTTCCACTGCGTTCCAAGCTCGTTCCTGGGTTCCAAACGTTGCCATCCCTGAGGCGAGCGACTGCAGGTGGGGCCAGGAGAAGAATGCACAATTCAATTAACATCAATTAACACGAATCATAGCAGCATGGTAGCATGGTATTCTTTCGCAGGTCAGCATCGCTGCCAAGGGCTTGGTATGATAGATGATGATGAAGCTGCGGTAGAGGCAAGAAGACCTGGGTGAAGCTTTGGTGCATAGTTGGAGCTGACTCAGCTGATTCAGCTGATTCAGCTGACTGTGCTTGTGCTGTTGCAGGTCCTTGAAAGATTTCAAGTCATACAAAAGCTTGGAGAAGGGACCTACGGGAAGGTAGTAGCCCCGGCGAACCTCCAACACCAGCCAGACCATCCAGACCAACTCCATCAGCCTTGTTGCATCTTGTTGCGTCATTTCGCCGACGTTTGTTTTTCATCTGCATGTTCTGAAAGGTGTACAAAGCAGCTTGCCATCAGACTCAACAGGCCGCAGATGCCCAAAAGCGGCGCACAACCGGACCATTCCTCTTTGAACTATGAGATGAAAGTCCGACTGGTAGTTTGTCCGAGAAGAGTTCCATGTATCTCATGTCATCGTTCTGCTGGTTGATACGGCCATGAAAAGCCTTGGCCAGCTATGAAAAAGCCGTGCAGGTCAGGGCGCTAAAAAGGATTCCAATTGTTATGGACGAAGATGGCGTTCCAAGCTCAGGTTATTGTTATTGTTATTGGCTCCTTTTTTTCCATTTTTCCTGATCATTCTTTTGCCTGTAACATCCTGTAACATTCTTCAACCCTCGAAGGTGCCTGCAACTGCCATCCGAGAGGCCATGTCTTTTAAGACACTTCCGAAGCGAGCTTGAGCGGCCCTGCAATTTTTCTCATGTCTTGACTTGCCATGTTTTGCCAGGTGTCACTTCTCAAGGAGTGTGATCACCCAAATGTGATCAGGCTTTTGCGTGTTTTGTGAAACTCAACAGAAACTGAAATTCGGACTGCAGAGAGAAAGTGACCCAGTGATTGCAACCGACTTTTCGTAGGCTTTACGATGTGTTTTCTTTGGATCGAGCCTTATACTTGGTCTTTGAGTACGTGGACATGGTTAGGGCCTCGACTGACTATCGCAGGATGTATTGTGACGCCAATTCATGTACACACTTGATCACACTTGTACACTTTGCAATTCGGCACTAAGGATTTACGCATCTTCTTGAAAAGGACCGAATTTGCATTTGAGACACACGTATATGCTGCTTTCCGAGTATTTTTTGGGCTGGATGACTTGGGCACAATCTGGGAAGAAGATATTGGCAGGAACGGTGCTTTCAGGAATCCACATGCTTTGAAGAATGCAGCCTTTCAGTGCATCAGGTGAGGATTGTCTTTTGAGTTTTCCTGATTTTGTGATCGTGCTTCACTCTTTGGATGATGTTTGCCTTCAAACGATGGAACATTCCTATGAAGCTCAACACCTTTTTGCCCTGGATTTCAATTTGCTCTGGCTTCAAGGATACAGGCACAGGTGATACAGTACATGTTATTGAATCACTCATTGAACATTAGCAAACCAACTTATGCAGAGGGATCACATCGCCACTGCACGGTTTTCCCAGCAACCAACAGATCTCGAAGGCGACATTGGTCTTTGTGTGGCAGCTATAGGAATCATGAATAGGTGAATAGGCGCTAGCCCAAGCATGATGAGCATGCACAGAGCCGACCTAGGTGACCTCGCCTTACGCCAAAAGTAAAGATTTAAAGATTGGATTTCACAGCTGAGCGCCATGGTGTCGCCAACTGGGCCAAGAAACCTTTACGATGTCATGGGTGTTGCAAAGGACCGGTTTTGCGCCGGAACATTCGGAACCTCGTGTTTTCATGTGTTTTCTGTTTCTGTTTAGGCACTCAAGCTTAGACTCGAGCTTCCAGCTGCCAGAAGCTGTCCTTGTGGGTCAACTCTTCAACTTGAGTTTTAGCGGATTTTAGCGTATTTCATTTTAACTGAGTCTTTCATTTTAGTTTTACCGGATTCTAGCATGACAGCTGTGACTAGTTGCGACCAGTTGCGACAAATGTTACAAATGTTTTCTGCTCTTGGAAATCTTTCCGGAAGCATTTTCTGTAGAACATTGATTTGACCTGTAGAGCACTTTCTCATACCAAGACAACAGCAGATGTTGGATTTGCATTATATAAATTGTCCTGGTTCTGCTGATGTGAACTTTTGTGCAGTGGTACTTTGATCATATATCAGGTTGAGAACAAGGTTGAATTCAGTTCCTCCACAAGAAGCTTGCAGTATCTTGCAGTTGTCTCTTGTTTCTCTAAGCTACCCGCAATTCTCCTGGCAATGTCACTGGAAAAGAAACCAGTCTCGCTCCTCCATGGGTTAGATCGTTTCTCCCAATCGTTGTTCTTACCTGACCCCCAGTTGCTCTCCCTTGCTTGCTTCTTCCTTGTCTCTGCCTTGTGTTTGCCTTGTCTCTGCCTTGCCCTCTTTTGTCATACTTGTTTGTTTCCATTGTTCACAAGCATCCCCAAAGAGATACTGTATGAATCTGTATGAAGGCGTCTTGTTTGGGTCACGAATAGTTTTTTTTTCTTAGTGCATTGTCTTCCTTGTGCACAGGGATCTTGGGTGCATTGCCAGACTGATGTGTCTTCTATTTACTCTTCATGGCTACTTTTTTTTGTGGTGATAGTATCAGTGATAGTGTAACTGTAGTGGTTGTCGTTGTTGTGGTGGCAGCGATCGCAGTGGTCGACCACACATGCCCGCATGATGGTTTGTGACGGACACTTAGTTAGTGACTGAAGCTTGAAACGTTTTGCACCCTAGTTTCTACATTCCTCGACTCCAAAAAAGTGACTGGGTGCTCGCGAGGGTGAGGCGCAGGAATAGGATGGAATAGGCTTTGTTGAAACATGTTGAAAGGAGGGAGGGGAGGGAGGGAGGGAGGGACGGAGGGAGGAGGAGGAGGAATTGCACCCAACGAAACATGCTGTCAGATGCTGTCAGCTTTCTCCTTATGAATTAACGTCTCTTGTTCGCCCACGCAGCAAGGATGCTAGCACCTCTGGCATTCGCGCTGCATATCGAAAGCTTGCCGTTCAGTTGCATCCCGACAAAGGTCCCCTTCTCAGTCCCAGGACAATGCGATCAGTTTTCACATGTTTTCAACGTCAGACGTGTTGTTTTCGAAAAAACCCCTCCACCCAGGGTTTTAGACTGGCCAGGTGGTGACCCTGAAGCGTTTGCGGAGATGCAAGCTGCCTACCAAATCTTATGCAGTGCATCTTGGACTGCCACGCTTCTTCTGTGTCACTTCTTGTGGCGATCTAATCGAAGATACGATTTGTTTCTTTGGATTCTCTCACCGTCGTTGGATTCTCACAACGTGACGGTGAAAGCAGATTTTCCCAAACTGGGCCCTCAACATGTACATCAACCGAGGTAGCTCTGAGACAGAGATATGATGAGACAGGAAAAACAGACGTGCCAGAAGATGCCAGTGGCCCAGCGTGTAATCTGGAACCCGTAAGATCCATAAGTGCACTGCAGGCACTACAGTAGATTCAGTAGATGTTTGTGCAAGTACAGTAGCCACAAGGTGCGCAAAGGACGCCGCTACTACGAAGATTCTGCAGCTCATGTTCCAACCCCCCCAAAGGCAAGATCCGAATCCACATTGTTTCTTGTGTAGCTGTGTTTGCCGCTGATCTTGAAGCATCCTGGACACATCTGGACACATCTGGACAGAGGAAGAGCTTCGCTGCTGGAAGTGCAACCTGGAGCTGGGCGCATCAGCCAAGTTTTGCCAGGAGAAATTTGCTTGAGAATCACTGATATCACTGAGACACCAGGAGTAGTTTCAGGAAACACACCAAGAGTATGATTAAGGCTGATTAAGGGACAGAGATTTAAGAGATTTTAAGAGTACCACCAGGAGTTTTCCATGAAAGTTTCAATGAAAGTCTGCGTGCACCAATGGACTGAGCACACTGAGCCACCCGGTCCTCTCCCCCTCTTCACTTGTCCAGGAATGCGGTGCTCCAAGGGAAGTCCAGATCTCAGACAGAACAGTTGGCCCATCGAAGCTCGTCACCTATCACTGCCCATCTGGCCCATAGAAGTTCTTTGCCCCTTGCCTTCCTCAAGAAACATGTCATTTTGAAGCACAAAAGCACCGAGCACATCGAGTTCTCTTCTCAAACGAAGACGCTGATTGCCTTTCTGAGTTCTGTCATTTGTGAACCACTTGAGTCACTTGAGGCTCCTGCCAAGCCCAAGGAGACTGCAAGCCAGAAAGCTGTCAAGGCGCTTCAGACCTCTTGACCATGGGCGCGAGACAAACTTCCTGGGGCTCATGCGTCTTACATCGTCTTATTTAAGGGCTGCCGCCCCTGCCGCCGACCCCGGAAGCAAGTATGGTGGATTAGCTACATTTGGTTACTTGTTGAAGCAGGGAAATCTTGGTACCAACCTAAGAAATATATCAATTGCA
>Ga0126342_10000591_pt1 | contig 41690 bp, 29 predicted proteins | sample Cyp1metagenome_FD_92528 | JGI IMG/M metagenome (GOLD analysis project Ga0126342, IMG submission 92528) | Coral microbial communities from Lord Howe Island, Old Settlement Bay, Australia - Cyphastrea 1 metagenome | ecosystem: Host-associated > Invertebrates > Cnidaria > Coral ...
AAAGAGAGAGAAAGAGAGGAGACATCAATCACCTTTCGATCCATCAGTGGCTTCGCTCTGCCATCCGTGATTCACAACAACCAACCTTTCCTATAGGTTTCCTATTTTTGAAACTTCCGCCACTGCCTTGTGCGGTACTACTGGTATATTATATATATATATATATATCATGCTACACAGTATGTGTATATGTATATATGTATAGATAGATAGATAGATAGATAGATAGATAGATAGATAGATAGATATATATATATATATATTATGATGTGATCCCAAGATTAATGATCCCCTGACCTGGGCAGTTGAACCGGGGGAAAAAGGACTTACTTACGGACCACGATGATTCCCTTGGACCAGCCTGTTGGGATCCAATGGGCATTGCTACCTGTGTGGACTTCCAGTGTAGGCCCCTGCCTGTTGCAGATCTGTCACTTTCACTGTGACACCGTTTGTTGATGTGGCTCTTCTGTGCGAATTGCGCAGAGGGCAAGCCATCAGATTCCATCTTGGTCTTGTAAGTTTCAGTGATTTCACTGGTGGCCAGCCCAGTACGACCGTAGTTGTACAGGTTGTTTCGGTGCCCTCGCAAAGTACCAGTGTTGCAAAAGCTTTTCTCGGCTTTGGCATGACTTGGTACCCCATCAACTTCGAGATCATTCGTCACAAAGGAATGAAGGCGGGATTTGCTGGCGCTGGGAGGGGCTGTGGAGCCATCCAATGTTTGCCATGAGACCTTGGCACAACGCTTGAACGGACCAAGCTTGCTGCTTGGCAACTGTAAGCGAGCCAACCCATCCGATCCAAAAATCGACCACCTTTTGGTGCCCCAAAACGGTGATCGCTAAATTGGTTGAATTCACGAACATGTTGGGTTTATGGTGCTGAAGTAAATTTACCCTCTGGTAAACAAACATAGCTATTGAAAATGGTCATAGAAATAGTTGATTTACCCATTAAAATTTCCATAGTTCTGTTATTTTACCAGAGGGTAGTTCAAAGGATAACCAATGGTAACCAACCAACCAAACACAATTACAAGATGGGCACCCCCAGTTCCAAGTTGGTTTTCATAACCCCGTGACTGTGACCTATATCAACCATAAAGCCTAGTTAACCAACTCAATTTTGCTATCTAAGGGCCCAACTTGTAGGGAGCACCGCAGAAATCAGCTGCCATAAAACCACGAAAGGAAATCCCAATGATCTCCAAAACAAAACACAAACAACATCCATAAATATAACGAGGTTCCAAAGATATAAACATGAAATCCCCACCTTCATTTTTCCTGATATAAATGTTCATTGAAAGATCCACCATCTTTTGGACCCCCATCAACTTACCGCGCCACCAGAGCTCCACCTTGAACCTCTTCTCGCCGATGCCATTCATCACATTCTGTGCCAAGGTGCGACCTCAGGTCGACGCAACGCATCGCACATTGCGCGGACATGGAAGGACTGTGGCAGCTCTGGCGATCTATGCATCTATCCATCTATCCATCTATGTACCCATATGTGTATATATATATATATATCAATTGATTGATATATTTATCCATCTATCCATCTATCTATATGTCTGTCTGTCCACTGATCCATCTGTGGGGTGTTTCTATGATGGACTGAATAAACTGTCTGATCATTCTTTTGTAAACAACAACTTTTTTGCGGAGTTCATTTATATAGCGAAAGGCGATACCAAAAAAAGGGAAACCTAGCAACTCCTGTACCGGTCCCATCTGGTTTCTCCGAAACTTGGGGTTACCCTATAAGGTATCCTCACGCATATGTATATATATATATATATATGTATTAAATGGTTCATTTGAATGGAACATGTTACTGTGTTTCGAAACCCAACCGTTCCAGCTCTCGGCAACATCACTGAATAAGATTAGTGATGGTTAATGGTGGTCAACGATGTTTGATCATGGTTAGCATGGATTTGCCAAGCACTTGGGTTGATCAAGTTGATATCCAAAGATATCCCGCATTTTATATTCTTTGTTGTGGGATATACTTGGAAGTGCAGTTCCCGTTGTACGTGGATATATATATATATATATATTATAACCATAACTATAGGCTATAGGGTTATATCCCAACTTGTGGGGGTTGAACAAAGCGTGGTTATAGCTTCCACTGCGACCTTCTTTTGACACGCAGGCGTGGTGCATCTATCCCCACGCCCTGGTCTTATTGCTATCGCAGCACGGCATGTGTTGGTTTATCTCGAGAGCAGGATGTGATAACGATGTCACAATGGTCTGGTTGTAGGCTCAACTATAAAAAATAACATCCCAGTGCAGTGCATAATAAGATGCATATCTCTTTTTGGTGACCTATGTAGACCAATGTCATGATCTATAGCTGGGTGTATATAACAAAGATCTGGACAACCAATGGGGAAACCGTAAGGAAAATGATCTACTTTCATGTGTGTTTTCCACATCTATGTGACTTACCAGAGGGTACCTATAAATATGGGTGAATTACAGAATGTAACGCACTCACAAGTGAGGTATATTTTTTGGTTACTCTATATCTATATCTATATGTGTATGTATATATATATATATTATATATATATTCGCCAATGAATGATGATCCCACATGAGGTCCCAATAATTCACCAACTTTACCTGTTTTTTTTTGGACGGTGGTGCACAAAAAAAAGCACGGCACGTGGGTGAATTACAGTAACTCAGGTTTTATGGTGCTTCTCAATATAGTTACAAACACAACTAGGAGGCACCACCTTGAAGGCTCTAGATGTGAACACTATAAAATCCAAGTTATGCTAAGTTGGAAACCAGCTTAGTTAAGTATCCTTTTAACTGTGAGGCACCACCTCGTATACCCATCCATTCATGCTCCATGGCATCCCATGCTCCAGATCAACCAGCGTCACCAACGGCAGCCCTTTAAAGCTCTGCACCGCTGCTGGAAAGACGGAACGGTCGATGCGACTTTTCTCCGGAAGGGCAAAAGTTGCGTCTTTGTTTGAGGTGATCCAGGATTAGAATTTTTGGTGGCTATGCCCAAAGGTTCTCCATGTATACATATATAATTATATATATATACAGTTGAGTATATACTGACTACATCAGATATGAGGGTAAAACTCAGAACATGCTGGATACCCAGAAAATACCACATGTAGAAGGGTAAAACTTGCTGGCTTGAGGCCATTCAGAAACCATACACATGCTCTTTCAGTGGTAGGGATGAAAGAGCTGTTAGTATTTCATCAAGAAACCATCGATAGCAACCCCCAAAACCGGAAACGCGGTTCTATCTTTCTGCGGATTACCATGTTTCAATATTAAATCATTATATATATATGTGTGGTCACCCCCCCATGATCTACCTAGAAGCATTTTATCTGGAAATTACCATGTTTTTTGTTGCATGTCTAAATTATATATATATATATACAGGAATATACAGAATATATATATATATATGGAAATGTTATAGCCAGAAAGAACACAAAAAAAAACATCATCGAAGTTTAACTAACCGGAATTAACCGGAGATATCCTGGCATTCGTCCGCATCAGAGGCTCTTCCAAAAGGACTCCTCGCTGCAGGGAGTCTTCAAAATTCGGCTCAGAAATGCGGCATTCGTCCTGCCGAATGTCTGACTTTCGAGGCTCGCGGGATAGATTCGTGAAGTTGAAATATACACACCCCCATTTTTAGGGGCCCAACATGAATATCTCCAGTACTAAACCAGGTTTTGAACATGGGGTATTTGATTGGTGAAACATGAATCTGGAAACAATCGCTCGCTCGGAAACATCGCCTTGGTCATCAGTCCGAGAGTCTCATAACAAAGAAACTTCAGGCATGGCCATTCCTACGGAGGTAACATGAGCCCAATCTCCCAACAAAACATAACCTTCTGGTTGGTGGTTTAACTATCTTGAAAAATATTAGTCAATGGGAAGGATTATCCCATATATTATGGAAAACAAAAAATGTTTGAAACCGCCAACCAGCTTTTTTTGTTACACCATAGATGTCCTTGTCCCCCTGGTTGATTAGTAGAGGCTTCCCCCAACAATGGGTAGTACAGGTAGATGATAAATCAGAATACACCTTAAACCGACCCTCCCATTTTCCCTGTAAGGACAATCTTGGATCACACACTCGGGACACTATTGGGGATTACTGGACCATATTTTTGTCCCACTGATTGGTGGGGCAAAGGACGAATAGATGAGTATAGATTAGTATACCCTCTGGTAATTTGACAAAGCTATGGAAAATCACCATGTTTAATGGGACATGTCACTATAAATCACCATTTTCAATAGCTATGTTAAATTACCAGAGGGTAATTTTCCATGATTCCAAAGTGAACCAAAAACAGTTCAAGAACAGTTTCAAGACTTTGGGCTAGTTTCCCTCACGTGCCTGATGCTCTCCTGAGAGCGCAGACGCGCGGAGATGTGCGGGTAGCAAGGGAAGTTCCGGATTGTCATTTTGCCTACCACTAACAAAATGGTGACCCCAAAACCTTAGCTAAGTTGATTTAGAACTTAGAAATACTTAGAATAACATAGAATAACTATAGGATCAGGAACCAACCACTTATACAAGTAAAGGGAGCATTGCCCTCCAGGAGTTCACCCAACTACCAACCAAGTAGGAAAAGGACATCACCACCGAATGGCCTTGGAAGCTTCTGGGCTCAATGTTGGTCCAGTTTTCGTGGAGAAACTACCCTTTGGTTATTTGGAAAATCACCACTTTTAATAGGTACATAGTACATAATAGTGATGATAATCTATTTTAATAGGTACAAAAGTGATGATAATAGGAAAATCATCAAATCATCACATTTAATAGGTACATAATCTATTTCTATATATTTCTATGGGTCATTTTCCACAGCAAACTGTTAGTCATAACCAGAGGTGATGGTGTTTCCTGACTTTGGCAACCCGTGGCAACCTGACACAAAAAAAAACGGCCAGTTCATCGGCATTGTACCCTCTGGTAATTTGTTACATAGCTATTGAAAATGGCCATAGAAATAGTGGATTTACCCATTAAAAATGGTGATTTTCCATAGTTATGTTAGTTTACCAGAGGGTAATAGGGAAAATGATGATCTCAACAACTGTTGTAACAGGGGGTTTTCCATCAGATTTTGTTTGACCTTTCCATCAGATCTTTGAAAACATGATGATCCTGTTCATTCTTGGTTGTTAAATGATGATTACAAATAATACCCTCTGGTAAATTAAATAGACCCTGGCAGATAGGGGTTAGAAGACTACGTAGTTTCCATTAAAAATGTGTGATGTTCAGGGTCAACAGGTTTATTTACCAGAGGGTACCCCTTTCAAAAAATAACCATCCCAGAATATTTGATCAGTTGCTAATTCATCCCTCAGCCCCAAAATTCTCAGTCAACTCAGCAGCCGAGGAGTCCGAGGAGCCAAAGTCTGCGAGATGGTTCTCTGATTTTGTTTCAAAGGATGATCTTTATAGAACCTCACGTCGGGCTGCCCTGTCGATGCAACACGTCCACATAACTTTGGGGGGTTCCATAGTCATGGGGGATCCCCAATATATAGCTGGATGGTTTATGATTGATGGAACATCCGAAAATAAAATGGATGATGAATTGGGGGTACCCCTATTTCAGGAAACCTCCATATCAGGAGATATCAGGCGGAGTAGAATACAGAGTGCGAGTGAACAAGAACACACATATACATAATATCATGTATACACCGAACATATACAAGAATTAAAGCACCATCCAAAACCTGTTGCATTTTTGTTTGAACATCCTTTGTTTCAAGGTAGACAAAAAACAATGTTTTGGGCAAACTATTGCAACCTGCAACCCTGAAACCTAGTCATATCCCCTTCCTAATCACCCTGTGCTCAGTCGAGGATGGTCGAGGACTTCGAACGTGGCGTTGCTCTGATTTTTTCAGAGATCAATCCAATCTTTCACGGATTCACATCCCCAGTTTTGCTTTATCCAGTTGCCCAAGTTACCCTCTGGTAAACATACAAAAAACTATGGAAAATCACCATTCTTAATGGGTAAATCAACTATTTCTATGGGCAATTTTCCAGTTCGCTATGTCACAAATTACCAGAGGGTATACATCCCCAAAATCTCATGGCGTCTCTGGAATTCTAATGTGATTGGTGGTTTTGAGACCAACCCCTCTGAAAAATGATGGAGTGAAAGTCAGTTGGGATGATGACATTCCCAACTGAATGGCAAAATAAAAAAATGTTCCAAAACCAATCAGTAATGGTAAATCTACCCCAGCCTCCACTGAAGTTCATCATTTTCACAATGATAGTTCTTCGGGGGTAATACTTACCCTATCTTCAGCCACGACTCACACATCATTCATAGACGAAATTTTCTTGTCCATCCCTATTTCGACTGGTTAAATCATCTTACCCTCTGGTTATTTAACATAGCCATAGAAAATGGCCAATTTATAGATGGTTTACCTATTAAAAGTGGTGATTTTCCATGGCTATGTTAAATAACCAGAGGGTAAATCCCATCAAGAAAGAACAAATCCATTTCTTTTGGCTCAGAACGCCGTCGTGACTTCTCCCCTGGTGGCAAGTCACTGCTCAACTTCTTCTGCTCCTTCCACGGTGCTGAATCCACGCGCAGACAGGCTGATCATGGCCTCGAGACCAAAGCAGCCAAGGGGGACGGGGATCGTTTTCCAACGGCCTTCCGTACGAGTTCAGTTCGTCAAGAACAAACATCACCATTTGGGGGTCCTGCCGTCGGAAAAAGGGAAAGACAGTACATGAGATAGCTCGCCACATGGTGTTCTCGGAATTCATGTGGCAATGTGGCATCGATCTCAAATCTCTAAAGGGCCAAGATGGAGAAATCTGACCAACTGATGTTGAACCTCACTGCTTGATGGCATGGAGTTTCTTCAACGTGGTACGGGGAGTCATTCCTGCAAACAATCCACTTTAGCTGATCCAAGCAAAAAAGATGCAAGACTAATCAATCTATTTAAATCTAGGTGTATCATTATGTGCAATTTTGCAATGCATATACAATAAAATGTGTATATAATATATACATTACAAAATCCAAGCACAAACAAGATTGTTTTCCCAGTGATTCCTGCTCTTTACACCTTTGCAAATACCATTTGAATACCATTTGACAGCGCTGAACATCATCCATGATGAGGTTACCAGGTTGGCAGACCTGGATTCATGTCTCAATCATCCCCCAAAAAGCAACTTAAACTACTCCCCCCAAAGAAAAAGTAGCTGCCAGCCAGATGATTTGGATTTACGCCCAGATTAAGCAATCATCTGGGTAAATTGTAATATTTTACTAACCTGAACAGTTCGGCCATTTTGGGATGATTCCCCTTATTAATCATCATTCCAGTGAGGTCACAGTGAGGTCGTTATGATTTACCCAGATTTATATAATCCCAAATATAGGGGTACCCCTAAATCATCCATTTTAATAGGATTTTCCATTACAAACGATTCAGCTATTGGGGTACCCGGTACCCCCCATGACTATAGAAACCACCAAATAACAATCATCTGGGTAACTTTTTATATATTTCACTAACCTTATAATGCAACAATTTTAGCCAATCCCAAAAAAAACGCAGATCATCTAAGGGCAAATCATATCTTCAGCAAATCCCCAAACGTTGGATTACCGTTTATAATAGGCAATTTTAGCCAATCCCTTTTTTTATATCTGGGGATGTATCTGGTTGGTGGTATACCTACCCCTCTGAAAAATGATGGAGTTCGTCAGTTGGGATCATTATTCCCAAGATATCGAAAGTCATACAATTCCATGGTTCCAGTCACCACCAATCCCTTATAATATCTGGGGATTTTATCCAATTTGCAACTATTTCTTAATAGCAAACCCCCCGATCCCCCAGATGGATCCCCCGTCCGAGTCGCGTCCATCAACGATGGGTTGGCGGATTTCAACATGTTCCTGCACCGAGTGAAACGTCCGGCAGGGGAAATCAGTGGTTTATATTTTTTATGGTTAATAACAGTGGTTAATAGTGGTTAATAATGGTTAATAATGGTTGATGGTGGTTGATAATGGTTAATAGTTCATAGTAGTCAATCACATATGGTTCATAATGGTTAATAACAGCTGAATAATGATAGTTAATAGTGACTAATAGTGATTCATAATCACTTTCAAGTGGAAATTAATCCCATTAATCATCACTTTTATGGTTAATAATAGTTAATAATGGTTAATATTGATGATTAATAGTGCTTAATGGGATTTAAGGGGTTTTATCTTCCAGGAAACTAACATGGCTTGCTGGAAAATCCACCATTTAGATGATTTTCCCAGCGAACGAAACATCCACTGAGTTCAGGGATTTTCTTGCTAGCCACGTTTGATTACCGAAGGGTAAGTGATTCAATCAACACCACACCCAGTTTTTACACGTCTTCGCTGTGTTATGGCCATTAGAACCGTACGCAAAGGAACCACAGGCAATAGATTTGCTAGACTTGGAAATTGATGCCTATTGGGATTCCTACTTCATGACACATCCCACTTACTCAGTGGGTAATATCACATAACCATATGGGTATGGGTCAAAATTAGGTACCCCAAAATTATGGATGGTTAATACAAAACTAGACATTCACATCTGTGGTCCCCTTAACGGTCTTCCATTTTGACCCACATAACCATATATTGCGCCCCAGTTGTATATGGCACATAGCCAATTGATCTCCTGGGATGTACCACATTCGGATTCCCGGCTGTCCGCTGCCGCTGGTAGTATATTCCCCATACCCATAGGATCCATGGTGCTGGAATATTTGCCACCATTTACCCCATAAATGGCCCAAAAGTAGGTAAATATACCATACATGGAGCATATGGGATATGAATCAACAATTAATAGATATCTATTTTCTTGGAATGGTCGCTCAATAATCCACTTCACATTGTTCCATGAATCCTGGGTTCATTGCTACTGAGCTTAAGTGAAGGGTCTCAATACTACATAAACTACCGCATGTTTCAAATTTTAGTGGGGGCAAGCTCGAAGATACAAGAAAGGCATAGGCCTCTTCAGCTGCACCCAGCACCCACCACACCATCCCATTCCCTGCAATATCCATGACACCTTTTCTTGAAACCCAGTGTTAACCCAAGGTACAAAATAAGGATATGAATCTACCACATTCTACCACAAACCCCAGAGTTCTTGGACTTATAAGCTCAATATTGTTTGGTGAATGATATGATTAATATAGTGATAATATTTATGGGATATCTATTGGTGAATGATCACCGTTATTGGTGAATGATCACTGATTTGTCACTGATCACCCAAGGCCAAGGTACAAAATCTTGTCAAAGTTCGATTTATAGAACTCCCAGGTAAATGTCGCCTCAGGACTCCAAAAAAACCTCTTCCTCTACCCTTCAGACACAACAGACTCATGGGTTGATGCGTGACATGTATAGATGTGTAGGGTTAGATAATTTCTACTCATAGTTGCTAATATATGGTTCTACTTGTAATTACAATATCAGCAGTCTAATAGTTAAATAGTACTATCTGGTTCAAGTGATGAACAAATAAGACAATACTTTTTGGCACAAGATGTTTGGATCCAGATTTGTAGTTGTGACGATACCTGTACCGATGAAGCTTGCGATGATAGTCATTGTATAAACATCATTTTGTTTCTTCTATATCTCCCTGGAGTTCGAGGATATTAACATAGACATGGAACCAAACAAAAACAACAACCCTTTTGTAGATCATCTTCTAAAGTCACACATGTTTCCATATTGGAAAAAGCTCAAACACCTATCTTATTCCCATTGGAATTCCCATCTTCTCCCGCCATTTTCCCGTTTCCAGAGCCACCGTTTAACCATCCCAGCAGCCGCTTCTTTGGAGGAGGATGCCACGGATCCCAAGGGGTAGAAGAAGTCTTGGATTTTGATCTCGCCAGAGACCACCTCGATGCCAAGTCTCCAAGACTCTCCGGTGCTGGAGCTGGTGAGCTATGGCTATGGCTATGTATATGGTTCTATCAAATACTATGTATATGGCTATGTATATGGAGCTAGTGACAAAAATGGCGACATGGATTACCATCTGGTTATGACTAACCTAGCCATGGAAAATCCCTGAACTAAATGGAGCTTTCTAGCTGGGAAAATCATCAAGAATGGGCCATTCCCCATGGCTATGTTAAATAACCAGATGGTCATGCTGAAAAATCAAATACAAAAAAATCACCGGTTTATGAAGACACTAAACGTGTTATCTACAAAACCATATCTATACACACTATACACATATGCATAATAATTGCAACAACCATAAACCCGACTTCCTTATTCTTGTTATAGAATTCAACCAACTGAGTTGACTATGTGGAGATAAATTGGTTGCCTGATTTTTGCTGCGGATTTGTTGGACACGGATACCGCACAATTTACAAGCGGCTGTGGGGCAAGGTTGTTCATATCACCGAGCATGGGTGGGTTTATTAGTGGATTTCTGCTGGATTTATTGGGCTTGATTTACTACTGGATGGGTGAATTTACTGGATTACTACTGTGAATCATGAAATTTCTTGGGTTTATTGCTGGATTTACCACGTTCATCAACTTCTTCGAGGCGTCAATCAATAGATTTGGACACATCATCATCTACATGAATTGGCAGTTGCCCAAACCGTCGGTTTGTTTCCAACAAAAACAGGACCCCAAACCCTTGACCCGTACATCATGTGATCAACTATGGAGTCTGGTCCTCCAACCTGAGATTTTCTAGGATTTGTGCAAAGGGTACCAAAGGGTAGCAACAAAATCCAGCCGTTCATAGCCTCTGGTAAACAAACACAGCTATTGCAAATGGCCATAGAAATAGTGAGTTTTCCCATTAAAAATGGGTGGATCTTTCCACAGATTTTTGTATGTTTACCAGAGGGCAGCGTTCATATCATCAACTTCTGGTTGGTGGTATACCTACCCATCTGAAAAATATGACTTCGTCAGTTGGGGTTACTATGCATTCCCAATATATGGAAAGTCATAAAATTCCATGGTTCCAGTCACCACCAATCAGTTTTCCATATATTTTCCATATAGTTTCCATATATGTTCCATAAACCATAGATATCACCACCAATCAGATTTCATGAATTTCACATGGAAATCATCACGGTCCAAAAAATATGGGCACAAAAAAAAACCGCCCGCCCATCCCAGGTTCCCAGGTTCCCAGGTCCAGCGGCCCATTCCAAGACATCCTTCTTCAAGGCCATGTCGGATGCACAGCCAATAGTCACCTAGGCACTGCCAGGGCTGCCAGGGCTCTCCGCTACCAATCCTTAATGGATTCCATACAAAATCCCATGAATATCCCGTGAACATCTAGGAGAACGGTTCACATTAAAATGGTAGAAAAATATAGGATTCCCATGCATAAAATACCAGGAACATTCCATCTCCACCTGGCGTTTTCCCAAATGAGTCATGAAAAATACCCCTATCCCATCTCATGAAATACGAGTTGTTTTTTTTCCTCAGAACCTAGGTGCATTATCCCACGATTATTCCTATTTAATCCTTATTAATTATCCCTATTGAACCATAGGTGGTCTCCCACTTGTCATTTTAACCATCATAATCCATTATCCCATTCTTCTCCCATTATATATCATTCTCCCATGTCCCTTATCCCATTATTATCCCATTATAACATGAAATTCTTCCATGTCCCTATAGCTCAAGTGACGTAGACATATAATATAGTTATAGTATGTTATTATAATGGGATAATAGGACATAATGACATGGGATTTCATAATGGGATAGTGACCCACCAGGCTACTTTTTACCATTATCCCATTATTATCCCATGATTCTGCCATTATTTTCACATGATTCTCCAATTATCATAACATGGGGATGGGTCAAAACCTTGTACCCCTGGTGAACATCAAAATAGCTGGTAAATGGATGTTCATCCCACTAAAAATGGTATTAATAGGTATTGATCCATACCCACATCATCTCATGTCTATCCCTATTAGTGACCGACCCACCAGGCTACCTTTAGCTCCTTTAGCTCAGGTGACATAGACATGTTTCCGCTCGATGTTGGTCTCTGCCTTCTCGTGCAGAGCACGGAGCTCACTGTACTCCTGGCAGGTCTTCCCCAGCGATGTAGGAAATTCCCCAATGATGGAGTTGTTGGGGGGAAGGGACAATACATGGGATATATCATGGATAATGATGTTTGGTCATTGAATCACCATTGTTGATTACCACATACCCTCTGGTTATTTAACATAGCCCTGGTATAGATGGTCCATTTATAGATGGATTACCTATTAAAAATGGTGATTGTCCATGGCTATGTTAAATAACCAAAGGGTAACTATAACTACGTATGTTTTTTGTGTTTCTCATATGTCGGAAATCTGCTCGCCAAAGCGGTGGTTTCAACCCGTCCCAAAGAGGGTGGATAATCAACAATGTTTGAAACCACAAAGAAGTTGATCATGGATCATCATGGTCATTGTTTGATGCACATTTCACCATGGTCATACCATGGTCTAATTTGATGGTGACAATTCCCTGTACCGTACCTGGACAATTGTGTGATGGTAATTTCACCATGGTTTCCTTGTAGTTGTTGCATGAATTTACCTTAAACCGATCCATACGGACAATGGTGATTTTAACTAGGAACAGAAGAATTGGGAGTTGATCGGCAATACATTGCATTTGATTCACCTAACTAATAACTAAGACATAACCTACAACAAATATCCAAGCACGTGATATAACATAGTGTCATTTGACCAGCACAAAATGATGATGTAAGCCAGAATAATTAAACTTGCATTCGCCAAACACGATGATTAACTAACACAACATAAGATTTGACTTGTATGATTATATGTGTACATATATATATATATAATATCATATCATATTATATATACCCTCTGGTTATTTAACATAGCCATGGGAAATGGCCCATTTACAGATGATTTTCCCATTAAAACCTCCATTTATAAGGGATTTTCCATGGCTATGTTAGTCATAACCAAATGGTGTATATATATATCATATAATATCATACCATATATACATGCCCACAAAAGATGGGAAGGTCAATCGCCTCACCTGGTGATGAAACTCTCTCGCCATTCAACTGGCCGCCTTGTTGGCCTATATACCCTTCGGAAAGCAAAGGTAGCTGGAAAATCTACCATATATATAAGTATGTATAATATATATATATATATATATATATTATTTACTTATATACGTATTATTATTGTTATTATTATATATTACATATCATATTATATATATATATATATATATTATATTATATTATACACTGTAATCCATTTGTGATTTTCCAAGCAAACTAAACCTCCATTGAGTTCGGCAATTTTCGAGCCCATGTTTGATTAGCCGATGGTATTCAAATGATGGAGATAACCAAGGATATAGACAGATCACCCAGCCCCGGGTGATTAAAGTTGACAGTAGGTCCTTCTTGCCGCCGGCTTTCAGCACCATCTTGAACACAGGCCTTGGGGCTGGACACGGCTTTGGACGAAAAAAGCTCTTCTGTGGTTCTGTGGTTCCAACGCTGCTGGACCATACTTTCAGACTTTCAGCATACCCTTTGGTAATCGTTAACAAAAAACGAACTGGACAATCACCATGCTATTAATGGGTAAATCAACTATTTCGACTGGGCCATTTTCCAGTTCGCTATGTTTGTTTACCAGATGGTATGTTATGTAAAATGTTCCATTGGTGATTTCATCACCGACCTACTGGGTGACTCTTTTCCGTTGCCCTCGGTGATCTTCCGATGTCTGACTGATTCAGGGTCTTCGCAACAAAAAAAAAAAAACTGCCCCAAAATCAGGGTGAAACAACAACAAGATGAATACATAGCCATGGAAAAACACCATTTTTAAGAGGTAAACCATCTATTTCTATGGGCCATCTATACCATGGCTATGTTAGTCATAACCAGTGGGTCAATTCATGTTGGTCATTTTGGGGTCACCTATTTCAAGAAATCCCGATGGATTGCGTATGGATCAAAACCTGGTAAATACTCTTCTGTCCACACGCAAAGTTCTGGCAAGTGGATCTCCACCCAAAGATGGTATTACATGCTTTGACCCATCCGCACATAGGTAATAGCAACACCAACATAGGTACCAATGTGACCAAAATTCGGTCATTGTTGATATTTAAGCATCATGTTTGTTTCAGATTGATGGTTTTGACCTGTTCCCATATCAACCAATGAACAAAAAATATATTTGGAAACATATTTTGGTATACGTATCCAACATTATCCAACTAGGCTCACTTTGACGTCCCAAAACTGGTGGTTTCAACCAGAGAATATGAGGTCTGAAAGGCCCGGATCATCTTCGAAAAATTCTGCTCCATTGTCGCACCCAGGTTTTTACCCGACATTGGCGACCCCTTTGTGACCATTCAAATTGGACATGAGAGATCCTAACCCGTGACAAGGAACGGTTCACCAAATGACTCAATATCTAAATGTTTCACAGTCCCGGGACACAAAAGTACCACTGGAATGTTCATGATCCGATTTTTTTAAACATGAGACAACTAGCTTGTGACCATGAGGATGGGGTATGTGAACTTGAGAAATGATTAATGTAATGATCAACACACATGTCTGTGGTTTAAACATAAAACATGTGTTTCATGTACTCAACAACTAATAATTAAGACAATCAAGACATTACATGGGAGATTATTCCGGTATACTTCTCCAACATAAATCTGGTCAGTACACTGTCAGTACACCGGTCACCTATGATGCCAAAGTTCCCCTTTTCCTCCAAGATGCTCTTTGATATCATCCGGCAACACAGAGGAGTCACCTGCAACGTCCAAGGTAAGGCCTGCTTTATGGGCCATAGGTCATCCATAGTCATCCATGTGTAACTTGTTTCATGGTTGATGGAAAGTATGGTGCATAATGGAGATATCCATCAAAATCATCAAAACAACTAGTTAGATGTGTTTTTTGTTTTTTGTTGTTTTAACTGTTCGAGATTTTGAGGAATGCGGAATGCCGAAGATATCCAATCAGACACTGTGATTCTGTGATCACTGAAATGTTGACCCAAGATGCTCAGGTGAGCGAACATCAGACAAAGTGGTGCCCCATAGCTAAGTTGGTGTGTATATATATATAATAACTAGGTGAAATGTTGGGTTTATGACATGTATAAATATATATATATATATATATACATATTTGAGTATATCCATACTTAACTGGCTGTGGAAGCTTACTTAGAACCATATAACTAGTGATATAAATGATATATATATATATGTAGCCATCTAAAGTTACAGAGCTCAATTCTAGATACACAACACTGTTTAGTGTGATTTTGATTTATTTTGTGTTCATCTCTTCTCTTGTCGTTGTTATTATACCTAGTCGGGAATGTCAAAACCGTTCATACCATATTTTGAGGGTATAAACAACAATAGCTACCAACTATAACTATAAAATAGGTTAACGTGGTATCGACTAAGTTTGATCAACAAATAAGCCAGCACAGTTAGTTGGTGTTCACCATTTTATCGTCTTTGTGGGTCATTTGGGTATGCGTCAAAATTATCTCAAAATTCCCACCCCCCCTGAAATGAATGATCGAATACATGTTCAATGCAAAACAAAAAGTCAAAATTAGTGCCCTCCCAAACTGGATAGTTTAGTCATGTTGAATCCCTAGTGCTTTAAGTATCTGAGGAAGTGTTTGGGCGTCTAAAACCAGCCCAAAATACATGTTGAACACAAATATGTGTGTTGCAAATGTAAAACTGGCTGAATTAAGCATGCCTAATATCAAACAAACAGTATCTCAGCAAAGAAAAATGTGCTGTAGCAGTGTTGGAGGTCACTTCATTGGTCCCACATAAAAAAGTACCACTTCCACATGTTTCACATGGAGGTTTCCTAAAATGGAGGTACCCGCAAATCATCATAAATCATCCCCCCCATGTTTTTTTTTTTTTTTTTCTGGTGTTCCTTGAAATAAACCATCCAGCGAGCTTGGGGTACCATGACTTAGGAAACCTCCATATATTCATATAGTTTCCATCTATTTTCCATAGATGTCCCCAAAAGAAGTTCCATAAACCATAGATATCCCACATATTTTCTGGTAAACCCAGGTTTTCCCTATGTTTTTCCACATGTTTTTTCCCATCACAACGCCCATCACAACGCCATCGCCTGCCATGAAGCCCCCAAAACGTCGTTTGGCTTCGGCGATGGCGTCCGGATCCTTGGACCCAATCGATGTCAAACGGCGAGAAGGGAAACATTTCAGGATATTGCGAGGACAAAATATCCAAACATCTGGATTTCATAGGATTTAATGATGATTTTTGGATTTCATAGGATAATTGATAGGATTTAAATGGATTTAATGATGATTTAATGATGATTTAATGATGATTTAATGATGATTATCCAAGATTGGATTAAATGGTGATTTTTACGTGATGATCTAATGGGATAATTTATACGTGGTTTATGGTGATTTTATGTGATTTTGGGGGTTTATTTACGCCACAAAGTCATGGTGGTGTTTATTTATGGAAATCATAAGTGTTTCAGTGGAAGAATTCTAGGAATGACTGGATCTATGCATATAGGGCTGTGAGTGAGGATGATTTTGTATGGAATGAATTGGAAAGATGGTATTTAATCATCAACAATAATTCTTAACTATCATGCTGGCCGCGGTAATCAACATAAGAGGGCACCACCTGGTGGAGGGCCATGAACAATGAAGCCTTAGCTGATATTTTGGTTCTAACCCCCAAGCCATTGATTCGGACCCTCCCCATGCTTTCTTAGTTGATTCAGCTGCTTGCACTCGTTAAACTCAGTCTTCATCCACCTATTCCGGACAATCGGCTATCACCCATCCCCGAGAAATCACCATCTCATCATCTCTACCCGGCGATCCCACGTCATAAACGTTGAAGCGTCAACGGAGTACTTGGATTGCATGTTGATCAAGGTCTCCTCAGTCGGCTGGACGTGTCAGCCGATTTCAATGGATGGATTGGTTGAAGGAGAAATCGATGGTGGAAACCAGAGTGAAATTACGATCAAGTATGGCTGGTTGGTGGTTTTAACCATCTTGAAAAATGATGGAGTTCGTCAATAGGAAGGATGACATCCCATATAATGGAAAATAATCCATTCATGTTCCAGTCACCACCAACCAGATGGGATTTCCTGTAGATTTTCCGAAAACCAACCTGACCCCGTGGTCCCCGATCCACATAGATTGTCTTTTTCAGCCAGTTGGTGAGGAAATCCGATTTTTTTTTGGTGGTCTCCGGCATCTTGGTAAATGCATTGTTGGTATGTTCGTTCTTGTTTGATGAAGCTTCAAATTACTTACCCTCTGGTTATGTCAAACATAGCTATTGAAAATTGCCATTTATAGTGGATTTTCCCATTAATAATGGTGGTTTTCCATAGCTACGTTAAATTACCAGAGGGTATTTGTGTCAATTCAATCTGCATCTGATATTTATTAAATACATCAGTGATTGGATAAATCCAACTCCTCTGTGCTAAAAAAAATGAAAATTATTCCAGGTTCAAACCCTACTTTGTTGCAGAAAAGAAATCATGCCAGCTTGATGAAATCAGCATCTGATGGTGAAATCCCAGTGTTTTGCCGCAATTGGACAGGAACAAAATCTCCATCTTTCGAAAAGACATCACGGAACAAAACATCGATTGAACTACCATAGAACCAAAAAACACATCACCATGTGGCCATGTTTTTGAATCCCATGGCTACAAGGTGGCCTCCCTGCAGTGATGTGCTTTGCAAATCCCATGAGTTAGAGTTGTAATATGTTGTAATCACCATAAATCCTAGAGTTATTCTAGTGAATTCCACCAACTTAGCAAAGTGAATCCTACGAAATCCCCATGGAAATCCCCATTTTTTTTTGCTGATCAACCTGGCGTTCAGGTCCTGGGGGTATCACCCAAGGTACCCGGCTTGAGCCCAGCGGCCCGTAGCAAACCATCCAGGTGACCGTCGGAGGATTTCTGCTCCCAACCCACCTGTGGTGTTGTCTGCAAACATGACGTGGGAAAATCACCACAACCATAGGAGTTATGAAAATGATATACCATCTGGTTATTTAACATAGCCATGGAAAATCCCTGAACTAAATGGAGTATTGATAGGAAAATAATCTATAAATGGGCCATTTTCCATGGCTATGTTAAATGACCAGAGGGTACTAATACTGTTTGGATATGTCAGGAGTTATTACCATCAACAGTAGGGATCAGTAGGGACAGCCTTTGCCTACCCAGCTCTTGGCGCTGAGGCTGATGTTGCTGTAGTCTTGCCAGTCCTTGCAGTCTCCGCGGATGCCGACGCCGAATGCCCCCGTTTCGGCTGCCTTTCTGCCAACGCTGCCGACCCTGTGGGTGTTGGTGCCGGCTGGCCGGAGTACCAGAGCAGTCCGCTGAACCCTTTTCGTAGCCTGCGAACGGCTCCTATAGGTGCCGCCTGTGATGTAGAAGGATTTAACCATTGGTGTTGTATGATGGGATTTAACCAGCAATTATGAATGTTTGGGTATGTACTTGGAATTACTTGGATATACAACACCAATGGTGGATATATACACCATCTCTCATTTAACCATGATAACCAGCAAATATCATGAGAGATGTGGTGGGTATGTACTTGGATATACATCCTGTACATGTTTTAAACAGTGCGTCTGAACATGGGCTACGGCAAAGTAGATTAACACTCCTCAATTATCTATTTTATTCATTTTGTACATCGTTAGTTTTCGGGAGAGTACCCTCTGGTAATAATTTAACATAGCTATTGAACATGTCAATTTATAGTGAATTTTCCCATTGAACATTGTGATATTCCATAGTTATGTTAGCTTACCAGAGGGTAAATACCCTAAAATGTCCAGTGAGGGAACATGGCGTACTTTTTTGAGACAACTGACATGGGAAAATCGCAAAGTCACCTGGGAAAATCACCCCAAAAATGGGGACATCATGGTGGGACAACTAACAATAGGCATGTATTTTAATAATTTTAATATATTCTATATTAGCAATAAAAACATGGAACATCATCGGAATTTAGTGGAGGAAGGTCCGTCAAATAATGAATTTGTAGGGTGGTCTTCTGGTAATTACTTCAGAGAGGAACATCCGTAAAGACATTATTTTTTCCTGCAGTTCTGGTGATTATAGTGAGGAAAATCAAGTATATACAGTCATTGGAGAATGTCTATATTTAAAAAAAAAAAAGAACCTCAAGGGTCCGGATATTTGGGGACATAATCTTACGTTGGAAAATCGAAAGTGATTTTTCGAATCCAATTTGTTGGGGTTCTCATCATGGATTGTGATTTTCTCGAAAACAACCCCAAAAAACATTATCACCATGGTCATACTGAGTCTTACAGTAAGTCCATAATATAGTGAGTTGGTTCACTCCCATGACATTCCCAGTATGGCAGATGGCACCCGAACTTTCCCTGGTTTATCGTCCTGTGTCCTAGCAATGGCCAGTTTTTTTTAGACGCATACCCCATGTTCAACCCAACTTACCCTCTGGTAATTTAACATAGCTATGGAACATCACCATCTATAGTAGGTAAATATCCACTATTTCTATGGTGATTTTCAATAGCTATTTTGACATAACCAGAGGGTAATGCAGATATGATAAACCCATATCCCATGCATGGCAGCATATTACTCGATGCATGGCACAGTATCAATCCAGCTGGTTGTCCCCTGGAAAAATCCCATAAAGATCCCCTGAAAGTTTTCATCAATCATATCACATGGTATACAATGTGAGGCCCCCAAGATAGCTAAGTTGGTGCAAACAACTCCAATAACTATGGTTTATTGTACTTATAACTATAGTATTCATGGGGGTTAAAAACCAACGTTCACATCACTGGGGGGCCCCACATTGTATCACATGGTATACCCAATCTGTTTGATGGTCAAAGCCATGGTAAAACCTGGTTAATGGTGATTAATGACGATTAATGGTGATTTATGATGATTAAAACATTAATGATTCATTTACATCCGCTTATATATATATATATCCCCATCATTCCCTAGATCTAGATACTTAAAACTCATGGTTCATCAAACACAAAAACAACCAACCACGTTGAACGTTCTTCCAGTGTCCCTTAAAACGTCACCTCCTTTGCGGCATCGGCGATCAACTGACTGACGAAGCCTTTGAACGCCTCATAGGTCTTCTCCTGAGCGGCTGAGCGGAGCCAAGGTGAGCCCCCAGGGATGTCTCGTTGATGTTCCCTCCATTGTTACCCTCTGGTAAACTACCATAGCTATTGAAAATGGCCCAGTCGAAATAGTGGATTTACCCATTGAAAATGGTGATTTGCTATAATTAGTTTTGTAAACGTTTACCAGAGGGTAAATCTATGGATAACCAAGTTATAAAGTCAACTTTTATACAACGATGGTTAACCAAGTTGTTTGCAGTCAACTTTGCTATTTGGGGGTGATGACCTTGTAGTGAAATGGTAATTACAAGGGAGGATGAATGGGAGAAGTTGTCTTTTAATGCAGGGTTGGGCCTATTTTTGAAACGAACGTGTTCAAGTATAGTACCCTAGTGAATTTGTTTAAACATATTTAAACACATGTTTAAATATTGTTAAACAAATCCAAGAGATTGTGGACCCAACCGCGTAAAGTCATGCGCACTTGCAGAATCAAGCACTGAGAAATCTGCTGCTAGTGACATCACCCAGGTGCTTCTTTCCTGCTCGCTCGTTTTGATTACTCAACTATGAAATCACTCATTTGGGACGTTTTCAAACAGCCCCACAACATATGCGTATAAACGTTTAAACGGTCATGGCTCTAAACGTGTTTAAACGGTTTAAAGTTTAAACGCGTTTGGACCGACTCTGGTTTAATGATTGTCAATGGATTGGTTGAATTGAGAAATCTACAGAAATTACGGAATTTACATCTGGTTGGTGGTTGAGCCACCCCTCTGAAAAAAAAAATCAGATGGGAGTATGATTCCCAATATATGGAGAAAAAAACATGTTCCAAACTACCAACCAGATAGTCATTGATGTGGGTAAAACAATAAACAATCCACCAGTTATCACCATTTTTATAGGTGGTATAGTCACCATTCCCAGTATAGGGAAAAACAAAAAACCCTCCAATTCTTGGACAAATCTCTGCTGGTTACACATGGGTCATTAAATGTCCCCATTGAACATCACCCAACCATTAGGTATATGGTCTATAATGGCTATTATAAGGTGATGTCCAATATACCCAAAATGGGACATTTACCAACCCCTGTTACAGTGTACATCAATCCTGTTTAGATGGCCGGTCAAGAGGGGCGTTTTCGGGTTTTCGGGGTCGCCTGGTCTTAGTGACTGATTCTTCCCAGTGTCCACAAGAAATACAACAACCACCCGGGAACAATGAAACTGCATTACCCCCTGGTAAACATACAACAAGCTATTGAACATGGCCATTTATAGTTGATTGTACAGATAAAAAATGATGGTTTTGCATAGTTATGTTATATAGTTTACCAGAGGGTAATCACCACTCTCATTGTCATTGTCAGTGTCATGGTCGTCATCATAATCATGAATAATAACAATAGTCATCACCACCATCACCATCATCATCACCATCATCACCACCACCACCATCATCATCATCATCATCATCACCATTACCTCTATATCTTAACTGTTTGGTGGTAAAACAACCCCTCTGAAAAATATTATATATGGGAAGGATTATCCCATACATGATGGAAAATAAAACATCTTTGAAACCACCACTTTAGTCCCACTTTAGCAGAAGCACAGTCAGAGTCAATTTGAAACCACCAACCAGATAACGTTCCAGAAATTTGACACCTACGTAGATTCGTATCACCATGGGGTCCCCTCCTGGACTCTTGGCCAGGCACACTGACACCAGCCATGAGCACCATGTCGAAGCCGATCCTCGGGGAGCAGCTAGAAGAATCAATGAAAACCATCTCTGGTTGGTGGTGCAATGTGCCCATCTTGAAAAATGATGGAGTTCGTCAATGGGAAGGATTACATCCCATAATCCCATATCATATATTATGGAAAAATAAATTTCTTGTTCCAAACCACCAACCAGCCATCTTTCTGAATAGTGGATTGTGCATTGCCAGGTTCGATGACAACGAAAAACCGGACGATGATCCTCCAGTGACAATTTTTTGGTGTTTTCAAACTTGGTCAACAAATACAGTAATTAGTCAACTCTGGATATTTGGATCATGTATAAATGACCATGGTTCTGAGGAATCCATTATTCTGGATAATTTGGATCATGGTTCTAAACATGGAAATCTGTAAATACTGAGAGAATTCACTAAATTTCCAGAGCATACGTTGTCTTAGAAATCATATGTATATCATATGTCTCAGAAATCGCCAAAAAAAATGAATGGCTTGGAACCTTTGACAGGTGAACTTTTTTCTGAGGCATCATTGCGGCATCATCCTGCAAGAGGCGATTTGCAATCAACTTCTGTGACACTTACCGATCAAGATTCTCATCACAAACAACATTCCCTTATTCATGAACTATTATTATATATATATATTTCTTTTCTCAATCGTTGTTTTCCTATAGGTCAACCTTTATCCAATCACCCCTTTGCAAAAGCTGCCCAGTGAACACCGCAGGCCAAGACACAAGGCCTGTGAGATGGCATCCCACACGATGAAGTTCCGCTCGCTCTTGAAGGATGCAATGAGTTTGAAGACCTGCTGTAGCAGTTGACCAAGGCGTGGCGTTGGGCCCTTAACGGAAAAAGGGTCAGGTTGGGCCCGCCAGCTTCGCAACAAACGTGAAGAAATACCAGTGAAATTCTTGTTATAGATCATGGTAATGCATGTCAATGCCACAAGTTCTCCAGATTTCGCAGACTTTGTTTCAGGACAGATTGAATAGAAACAACTATATATCTTTAGTCAAGCTCGACTGGTCAATCCGTAAAAAAACACGGCGAACAAATCCATTGAAGTCATACACCCATCCCCCTACAGTAGCCCCCCCGAATGAAACCCTGATCTTTCCGAATTGGATCTACTCAATTTGGGACACCCAGTCATAAAATCCATGGGATTATTCTCGCTGCTCAAGTCGCGACTTGCAGCTCCCCAGAACCATCCAGACGTCCAGGGTGTGCAGCTGTTCTGGCAATGTAACATAGCTATGAAAAGTCATCATTTTTGATACGTAAATCATCCATGAATACAGATGGTCCATAGCTATGTTAACTTACCAGAGGGTACCTTCACCCATTATACCAGTACTACCATTACTGGAAATTACCAAGCAACCAGAACCATGTTTGTGCGCCATGAATTAAACATAAACGAACCAACAAAACTCCCGGACTTGTTGAAAATTGGGTACCCCGAAATTTGTTGGTTTATCATAATTTTTCCGTTCTTAAACCTTGCCATTTGGGAATATACCCCATTTTCAGACACACCCAAATAGATTCCACTATGAAAAAAGTGTCTCCGTCAAAACCCTGGGGACCCGGATGGTACCCTAAGTCATAGCTGGTGAATGGAAGTGTTCTTCCCCAAAAAATGATCATTTCATATAGATTAATGGCTGGTTGGTGGTTTCAACCCCTCTAAAAAATGATGGACTTCGTCAGTTGGGATGAAACGTACAATTCCATGGTTCCAGTCACCACCAACCAGATAATATACATATATATATATATAAATTATATAGTATCATACACTATTGTTACCCTCTGGTAAACTAACATAACTATGGAAAATCACCATTTTTCATGGGAAAATCCACTATAAATAGCAATTTTCAATAGCTTTTTGTATGTTTACCTGTTCCAGTCACCACTGGAACCAGTTACGAAAAACATAGGTAACATACGACCATCCCCCGGGCATCTCCGCAGATCTCGCCTGGTCGGCGCCCAACTTGCCGGCCTTGGCCAGTGCAAAGGAGTCGAGGACCTGAGCGTCGATCCGCGGGATCTGAATTGGGAATAACTGGAATATGTGTGGTTTACATAATGTATATATATATAATATAAACTATTATAATTTATTATTATTATCATTATTATTATATACTATTATAAAATATTATGTATACTATTATATACAACTGTAGTGGGTTTAAACAGGGAAAATAGCATTCCTAGTGTGAATGGCTGTTTATGAATCTGTGTATGTTTTTGTAACTAGCTAACATCATCTAAATGAATATATCTACAATATCAATAAACCAATTTTACCTGTCCAGGGGCTCTGCCATTGGCTAAAAAAACAACACTTACATCCACTTACCATGCCTGGGTCATGCTAGTTGGTCATGGGCAAATCTCCCATATATAGCCCCAAGACAGATCGACAAGTGGTTTCAGGATATTCCAGGTTTCCCACTTTGCTCTCTTTTCTATGGGCTTGCGATCTATACATATTCTGGTTGGTGGTATACCTACCCCTCTGAAAAATATGACTTCGTCAGTTGGGATGATGACATTCCCAATACATGGAAAAATAAAAAATGTTCCAAACCACCAAACCAGCATTAACTAGGTGTCAATTACTTAAGCCTTGTGGACCTGATATTGCTATGATTCCTTTGTTACTGGAGGGCCTTATTCCTACATCATATGACCTTAGTATATTAGGTCACCTATTAGTATAAATATACTAAGATCATATGGTTATTATTAGACCTAATATACTTGTTATTATCATGGCTATATCATCAATTATTCCATGCTTATTTATATCACATGGTTATTCCCCGCAGAGGTCAACAAAAACCTAAGGCTGGGAGAATTCCCCGAATCCATTCACCATGACGTGAGGTTACGACGTGTCACTACAATTTTCCCCACATCCATGGCCATCCAAGACCCCACAGGCTTCCCAACTAGGCCAGCACGATCGCTGACGCCCAGCTGATTCTTCTGGATGGCTGTAGCCAACTGGCTGTAGGTCTCAGGAGTGTACCTGGCCACGGCTCGTGGCAAAACATTCGTGTCAACTGCGGAATAAAATGCAAACACAGAAAAACAACTATATGATTGACGTTATTATATGTTTTTTGTGATTTAAGGTGATTTAAGTTTATAGATATATGTACATATCATAATAATGTTGTTGAGGATGTACCCTATCTATGGGTTGAATGACCATCAAGTCACATTGCACCGTCATTATTCTTACATACCCTGCAGAAACCCACAATATTGTCATTTGCATAAACTCTTGAAACCTGTGATTTGTTGGTCAAATATGCACTGGTTGCTGGTCAACAAAACAACAAGCAATGGTACAATTTCCGTTTCTTTTTGGTTAAAGGATTCGATTGAAGCCCCATCTTTGTTCCTCAAAACTATGCTCAAATCCCCACTTGTTTTGGTTTTGCTGGTGATTTTGTCCTTGTTCGGTTTTTATTGCATGATCAATGCTATAATGTTTCATATGGGGATGTGTCCAAACCTCTACCTACGACATTTCCATGTACCACCCATTTCGGGGGTTACTACGATCTCGTTATTCAACATAGCCATGGAAAATCACCATTTGTAATAGGTAAACCATCTATAAATGGGCCATCTATACCATGGCTATATTAAATAACCAGAGGGTAGGGTACAAGGGTTTGACACATGCCGGCATCATTTTTGTTTGACAACTATCCTCCAACTCCACAGGTGATTCGTGCAGCCAAAGTGCAGCACTCTCATTGGAACATCTCGGCCTTGCTTTGGAAGGGTTACCATCTGGTTATTTAACATAGCCATGGAAAATCCCTTATACATGGAGGTTTCTAGCTGGGAAAATCATCTATAAATGGGCCATCTATTCCATGGCTATGTTAGTCATAACCAGAGGGTTATTCCGGAAGCAGGGTCTGCGAGCTTCCGTGTGGCCAAAATCTGACTGCCGGTGTTTTCATCTTTGGTTTCTATTCCTGTTGCTTAGGACAGTCGGGATTCTTGCAAACATGCATCGAAACAAAAATTAATCGGGATCATCCGAAATCTAGGGGCATTTATACAGTGCAATCACCAACCAGTTCGAAAACGAAGCCAATATCATGGTACTGTACCCAAGCCTAACCAAAGGGATAAAACCCAAGAAACATGTGGCTTCAGTACAAGCCAGATAAGGGTAAGAAGCACAACTGGGATTGAACAGAAATAAATCGGGCAGCCGAAAATCAAATGATTTATCATCATCTTCCGATTAAACAAGTTTGACTGGTTGGTGGTTTCAACCTACCCCTCTGAAAAATATGACTTCGTCAGTTGGGATGATGAACTTCCCAATGTATGGAAAGTCATAAAATTCATGTTCCAAACCACCAACCAGATATTACATCGTAATATTTATAGAAAAGTCACATAACTATAACCAACCACCAACCAGTTGAGCTGAATCCTGTTCAGACATCCAAATCCATAAGATCCGCGTCTATGCAGGTGTGGATCTGAGTCATGGTGCGGCAGCGGCAGGAGGTCCAGAAGAGGTCTATGACGAATTTGACAGTAGCACAATGAGGAGAGTTGTATATATATAAATATATACATATATATATACATATTCAAAATAGTATTATTATGTAAAAAAAACATGAATATAAAATTATATATATATATAATCATATATATATATAATCATATATATATGTAATCATAATCATATATATAATCATATATATATAATCATATATATATATATATATATATCATAGATTTCACAAGCATTCCCAAATTATATTCACAACCCTTCTCCACATCAATGATTCCGCCTGCGTTCAGCAGCAAGAAGTCCGCTTTGGGCACAGAGATCTTCTGTGTCTTGGCCTCGAAGATAGGGGTCCGTCTACAGTTTGGGTGATTAAACTAACTACCCTCTGGTACACTAACCCAGATGCTCCATGTATGGTATATTTACCTACATTTGGGTGATTTTTAGGGCAAATGTTGGTAGATATTCCATACATGGAGCATATGGGTAACATATAGCTATGGAAAATCAGTGATTTATAGTTGGTTTACCTCTATAACATCGTAAATCATCGTAATTATGTTGGGAAATATGTACACATATTGGGAGATTAAATGTTGGAAAATTCTCTGGGATTTCTATGATGCATAATTTTCATGGAAGCAATCCTGCGATACAATGGGAACTAACCAACTATACTGGGATATCACTAATTGACTACATCTGCTTGGTGGTTTCAACCCTCTTGAAAAATGATGGAGTTCGTCAATGGGAAGGATGACATCCCATAGATTATGGAAAATAATCCATTCATGTTCCGAACCACCAACCAGACATTTAAGGACCAACATTTTATGCGTGAAGCTTACGAGATCTAGTTCTCAGTGGAAAATCCAAGGCACCAGGATGTTTTTTTTTCCAGAGTTCTTGCAGGGCGAGCAGAAGCAATTTTCAAAGATTTACCAACAACTCAAAACTTGATTTTTAGCTTGCTAGGTCGATAGTCCTCCATTTTTGTTGGAAAAAAACCACTCAAAACGTTGTTGTTTAGCCAGCAAACATCACCTCAAACAGGTTCAGCCGTTGGTTGGATCCAAAAACTCGTGGCCCCGGCCCAACATGAAGCGCTGACCTCCATCAGAATCGGCGCTTGACCTTTGCAAATGAGGGGAATCTTCCAGAGTTTCTCCTCCTCTTTCTTTACCTCGGACTCTCGGACTTGGAGTTGATGGTTACCCGGCCTGGTCTACACGTTAACAAAAAACGACTGAAGCCATGGCCATAGAACGAAATAGTGGATTATTTACAGCTAGAAAATGGTGGATCTTTCCATAGTTTTTTGTAAACGTTTACCAGAGGGTATGTTGAAGTATGAAGATCAGCATTGAAGCACCACAGAAAGGATGGTCACATCTGGAGAATCAAATCACGTAGGATTCCACGTTTTGTTTTTTCAGGCTCCATTTTTTGATCACTAGAAATCGATCCAAATCTATCCAAACTGTACAAACATGGTCATATTTGCTGTGTATATATAATTTGTATACATATATATATATATAGTAAATATATGTATAATATATATAATAATAATAATAACAATAATAATAATAATATATATAGTGTGAAGAAAATGTGCGTTTTCTTTCTGCACCAAAACTTTCGCCGGACATCAACCCCTGCGACTCAGATACCTCTGACCCATCGGCCAAGAACCATGACCTCAGAGGAGCGAAATTCAGCCCCAAATCGTTCGCGAAGTTGGTTCAGCACCTAGAATAATAGGGCATAAATCTAGAATATCTAGAATATCTAGAATAATAACCATAAAGGATAAATTCTTCATATTGTAAAGCAACATACACCACTAGAGGGGACCACCTTGCATTAAACAAGCTATTTTGGTGGCTTGATAATTTTCACACCCACAAATGGAGGCATGGACTCTCTAAGTATAGGGAATAATGTCCTTTCAGTTGGAGATGCTGATTTTTTTTCCCATGGCTGACGGGTTAATTCCAAATCATTGATAATCCTGGTGATTAATGGTGGTTAATGGTGATTAATGGTGCTTAATGGTGGTTAATGGTATGGTGATTAATGATGGTTAATGATGGTAACTGATGACAAATTCTCTGATTGGTGGTAAAACAACCTACCCCTCTGAAACATGATGGAATTCGTCAGTTGGGATGATGAACTTCCCAACTGAATGGAACGTCATGAAAATTCATGTTCCAAACCACCAACCAGTAATTAATTTCATTTGAATTCTCTCAAAGTAACATGGAACCGAAAAGTAAGGTCTGGAAGATAATCTGCCCACTATATATAGGATGTGGGTTTCATGCTAAATCAAAGGGTGCAATTTCAAAGGTAAATTAGAATACCATAAACATCCATAAGCCCTCATTCCAATCTAACTATAATCTGAACCACTATAAGCCCAACGGTGATTCTGGCAAACGCAAGCAACTTAGCCAACGTTTTGGGCACCACCATAAACGAACAAGTGCTGGTTCATGTTCAACCACTAAGCGATGATTTACGGCAAATTGTTAGTTCCTATGCATCCGAGATTCCCAAAAAATATCATGTTTCCAATCATGATCCATAGTTTTTTTAATCAATAAAGAACTTGGACAACTAGTAATAACCCTATCACAGCCCAGTTACAGACATGGCATACTCACCAGATGTCCAATTGTTACCCTTTGTCTGCTGACTTGTTTCCCATTCAAAGCACGCAAATTGAAACGGTAAACGGAAAACCATTTCACCACCAGGCAGAGTATGGAATACATTTGTTGGTTTGGTAATCATTTACCCAATAAAACCCGGTTATATGTGGCATATTCGAGATGTTACATCTCCATTTCACCCCATCAAACCCTCTCTTCAACTTCTCCTCTTCGCTTCGCTTGCATCATCGACCACCACGACTTGGCATTTTCACACGTTTCACGGGCACAAATTTGGTTAAACGTACCTCTTGTCTTCCCAGTCTGCAAGGCAAACTCCTTCTGAAGTAAGCAGCCGTCCTATATGGAGGTTTCCTAAGTCATGGGGGTACCCCAAATCATCCATTTATAGTTTGGGGTTTTCCATGAAATAAAAAAATACACCATTCAATTGGGGGTACCCCCACCCATGACTAAGGAAACCTGCATATCTATATCCATATCTAAATCCATATCCATATCTATATCCATATGTATGTCTATATATATAATACATACATTAGGAACCATAGAATATGGCTTTGCTTCTGGGTCACCCAGGTCAGCTGAATGACGGCGCTCTGCGCTGCGCATCTGCTGTAAGAATTCATGATCTGCAAGGGACCGCGGGGCCTAAATTGGATGGGTACAAACCTTCCAGTTATATATGGAATAGTATGGAATACCCTCTTGTAAACTAACATAGCTATTGAACATGGCAATTTATAGTGGATTTACTACCCACTAAAATTGTGATTTTCCACAGTTATGTTAGTTTACCAGAGTATTATTCCATAAAATGTTACATCCCCATTTCACCCCAGTAAACCTGCTTTTCTGCTTTTGAAATACCAATCAAACCCCATTAAATACAACTATATAAGTTAAACCCATTAGAATCCCCGTTACAATCCCCATTACATCCCTGGTACAAGAATAGGAATGAATAAAAATTCCGAAGAGTAACAACTTTTTTCTATAACTTACACAAATAAGTAGAATATTCGCCAAATGTTACATCTCTATGTCACCCCGGAAACCCATCAAAGCCATCAATTTCCATTCAATCCCACTCAAAAACACAATTAAATCCCTAGAACAAGAATGGGAATTCTCCTTGTAAAATCATCATTATTGTTAAATCAGCAAGCCCCATTAAAATCACATGAAATCCCATTCATTTCCATTAAATCCACCAATATCAGCCCATTACCCTCTGGTAAACCATAGCCATGGAAAATCACTATGTTTTTCATAGGTAAACCAGCTATAAATGGCAATTTTCCATCGTTTTTTGTATGTTTTTCATACATTGTCCATCGTTTTTTGTATGTTTACCAGGCCGGGTAACCTCAATAAATCCCCCATGACATCTGCCCTGCTTCGATTTCCAGTCACTGTTCCAGCTCCACCTCAGAACCGTTGAAACTCTTCACCGTCACCAGAGGATATCCTTGAAGCGACCACCGCGGCACGGTGAGAACAACATGTCTGCTTTTCAATGGGCAAATCTATACCAGTTATGGCCATGGCTAGCAGTTATAACTGGTGATTTCTATGCGATAACAAACATTCTATAAATGGGGTGACTTGTTAGTACTTATACATAACTGATTTTCATGACCATAACTGTAGGAACCATGGGGTCACACTGAACTTCTCGTCTTGTCCTGGAGAGAACATGACTTCGTCGAAGTCTGGGAAGGTAAGCAATGGCAAAAAAACATAAAAAAGGGGAACAAAGACATGGAGAGAATTGAAGAGTTGGAAGAATGAGAGAAAGTCTAAGAAGAAGCATTGGAACCAATTGAGAAAATTTAGGACAAGAAACAACAAACATAGGGAATATTGAGCACCAATTTCGGCATAGGATGAACATTTTATTGAAAACTCCGTCACACAACGATCATTTCTCAGGGGGGTCCCCTGTTTTGGGGCCCCACAACAATGGGTTTGCTGCGCCGGAGAAGATCACATCATCAACACCATCACCATCACCACAGAACTCACTTCAGCTGACAAAGGTCGAATATGTGAATATGTGCTTCTGCCATCAAGTTCCTCCAATTGCACATCACATGGAATCGGTTTGTCCCCTTTATTTTTAAAAGTCACCCTTGAGGACGTACTGGAATGCCATACCCGAGGTGTTGACAGGGTTTCTCAGCTGTACCTGTCAAGCTCTGGACATGAGCATGGCGGACCACACGCCATCATCCCCACCTCCTTGATACACAAGGTCAAGCGCTTCTCACATGATCGAGTGGGCGAAGTAGTGCTGCAAATTCAGGTGCGAAGCAATCAAGTGTCCAATATGGTCAAAATCCAAACATATGTTTCTTAGCTGTTTTACTGCAACCTAGTCCTATCCCAGACTGCATGGAGGGCTTCCCCATCCTGCGGCCAAACTTGGATACGATTACCTCTCAAAACAAAGGCTGGTGAAATCCCAACAAATCATGTTGATCATTTAAGATAGTTACATCACCATTTGCGTTGCGTCAATCCCTCTTTTTGGATGGTTAATTCCAATATTGTCATATGGTTATTTGTTACAGAGCTATGGAAGCCATGGTTCATAGAAATATATTATACATCATGATTTACCGTTTATAAAATTGGTTATTTCTGCAGTTCGTGAACAAATATTGAACTAAGGCCGAACCAGTTTGTTCCAGGATATAGTGCTCCTCCATTCACGGATCGAGGCTGGTTAAATCCAATATTGAACCTGGTTTCCTATGGGGACATTTAACAGTATTTTATTAGATGAAAATTAGGTGGTTCAATCCAGTTTATTTTTGTTGGTTAACACACAATTCTTGTTTGCGGAATTTAATACACCATTTTTGTTGGTGAAATCCATTTCTAAATGGTTAACCCAGGCTTTTAACTATGTGAAATACACATTTGTGTTGGATCAGCCTTTTTGGAGGCTCAAATCCACATGTATATAGTTGATTTATGATGATTTACCGTTCGTAAACATGGTGATTTTCCATAGCTATGTTAGTTTACCAGAGGGTATGATGATTATGGGAGATATATATAATGATTTTCCAGTTCGCAAACCCTTACATAACCAGAGCATATAATACTCCTCCATTCATGGATTCAACTGAGGCTGATGAAATCCAATTTTGGCCCCCTAAAATGCATAGATCCAATACTAAATCAGGGTTTCCTGTGGAAACATGTAACAAAAAAAGATGGAATATTAGGCGGATCAATCCACATTTTCGTTGGTGAACTCACCATTTTTAAATGGTTAAACCACTCTTTTGGGCGGGTTGAATCCACATTTAGAGATGATTTATAGATGATGTCCCTATCAGAAAAAGCATCCTTTTCCATGATTTTACCTATAAAAAAACACGATTTTCCAGTTCGCAAAGCCTTAAATGAAGGTGTCCTGAAATGGGGTTATCCCTATATCATCCATTTATAGATGGATGTTCCACTATAAACCAACCAGCTATTGGGGATCCCCCTTTTGTGGAAAGCCCCAAATAACCAGACGACCAGACTACTCCAAGGAGCCCATCTGTTCCGTCCACGAGGCCATCAATTCATCAACTTTGCGTCCACTGGCAGCACTCCAGGCCTCAGGAAACAGGCCGAAACGGGCCATGGAAGTGGCAATTTGAGAAATAGCAGAGTTCACGATGACAATACTTTGCCACTAGAATATGAATATATGGATTATGATATATGAGCATGTTTTTTTTGTTAGATATTTATCATTAGATATGATATGATAATATGGATGTGTATAATCATATCGTATAAATATATATATATATATGTATATATATATTCATATTCACAATACATTATATATATATGTAGTTATACATTATACATAACACAAATCATATAATCATATATAATAGATACACATACAGTTTTGAAATAGTAAAAAACATGACACATAATGTGTATGTATAAATATGTGAATATCAAACATAAAATTAACATTAAATTAGGCATTGTTGATTTGTTTGCCCACTTGTCCAGATTTGTTCCTCGCGAATTGATGAGGTCTGATGAATGCAGGATGGAACAATAAACCATGGAGGTACACCCCTGTGTGTTTTCTGAGAAAAGGCGCTTCAACACAAAGAAGATGGATATAGATGGATTTAGGCAGGTTTTACTGGGGGAAAGATGAAGATGTTCTACCTGGGGCCCAAACGATATCGAAGTTGGTTTATAATCAGCCCATGGATACTATAGTATATACATAGTGTAGAACTACTATAGTTAATACACACATATAATATATATATATATCTATCTATCTATCTATCTATCTATCTATATATCCAGCTGGACCAACCCAACAGTTCACCAACAAAAAAAACACCAGTTAACCACACATACCAAGGCGCAGCCCAAAGGTCCGTGGTCTCGGTATTCGAATACCTCAGCCGGGGAACTTAATGAATATTGGGATGATGGATGGCCGGGTTTGACCATGATTCATGGACAGATGATATTACCATACGTTGATATTCTTATTGTATGATATATGGCCATGTTGGGGAGGATCCATGGCCATGTATAATATCATTGAGTGATATATAGAGATGCATAATGATAGGGGATATATATATATACGATAATGATGGTAAATCTATATAGCTATAAGAGAGGAAGATGGAAGGCCATGTTTGAGTACCAAAGTTATTGATCATGAAACATGGAAAGGTGATGGATGATTGCTGGTTGGTGGTATACCTACCCCTCTGAAAAATATTTTTGTTCGTCAGTTGGGATGATGAAATTATTGAATCTGAATGGAAAAGTAAACAATCTTCCAAACCACCAACCCGATAATTATTACCGTAACAAGTTGTCTTCTTTACGTTGTATTAAATGTACCTGACATATGATGATTTCAATTGATTTCAGGATCATTGGATGATTGGATCATCCTCCGTCCCAACATTTCGTGATTCGGAACAGTTCAACTCTCTTTCACGTGGTGAAAACAAGTCATGGTGAATCTTAAAGGACACCTATTTCAATCTGAAACAGACATGATTCATGACCAAATTGGGGTCCCAATTTGACAATTTGACACAAGCAGAAAACCATTGGGTCGATGTGGAAACCCCATGGCTCCCCATTGGCTTGATGAAAACGAGCTGCTTATGCTGCTGCATGTAAGCACGTAAACCTGTCCTGGAACGATGGCACACGGGCGGAATATGAAAACATACTCGGATAATCACTAACCTTTGAAGTGAGCAAGTGAATATAGTAAGTGTGTTGTATCACCTGGGATGCGGCTACTAATCGATATCATTTGTTCTTTTCACGTGATGTCCTTTCTACTTACAGCCAACAGTTTAAGGGATGATGTGCATCTAAAATGAATCTGGCACCCTGCCATCAGCTTCTCCATGGATTGGATTTTCCAACGGGAAAAAAAGACAACTCTCCACTTGTCCCGCAAAGATGAGACAAATGATCAACAGATTTGTTGATGCCATGAAAATTACAGTCATATCCCACTATACATATATATCCCACTATTTATGGTTGGTGATATCAGCATGCAGCATACACCCACAATTAATTTATCGACATTAGTGGATGCACTGCATAGCATTCATGTGACATTTGTCAAACGTTTGGTGTTGTCAAATAACATGCAGAGTATCAAAGTACCCTTATATATCGTATTATATCATCAAGTTCAAAAAAACATATTGAAACGTGAACTATCTCTAATTCAGTAGGGATTTTACAGCCTTCTATCTTGTCGGGGATAGCTATATGCACAACAATACTGCAAGTACCTTTATCCCTCGCTAAAAAGAACAACCAGTGCACATACTAGGAAGTCTGCAAATATGCAAACCACATCTGCCTACATGTTCACTGAAAACCTTACATAACTTTAAAACATTATCTGCATACATGTTCACTGAAAACCTTATATAACTTTAAAACATTATATACCCCACACCTAAATAAAAACCAGTTTCAGGCTGGCTCCGACTAAAATGTTCATTTGCAACCTGCCAGTTGCTTGGAACATGCTCAAAACCATGTCCTAAGCGTTTGTCTTGAAGCTTATCTTAAACAATGAAAAACACATGGTGATTTTGAAGCATACAATACTTGTTGGAACCCAAACCCCAATATCACCATATCAGAAATGGATGGTATGTATATGCAAACCATCCCCAAATCGGTAAGTTTACATATTATCGGGTGAATCCCCTTACAGTATTAGCTAAATATTTACCTATACATATATATATATCAAACCTCAAACATAGTCATCAATGATTAATTTTCTATCTAGTTGGGGACTACTATATATATATATGTATTAAGAATGATGATTTTTCCATAGCTAACCAGGTATTTTGGAGCACCTGCCACCCCAATCCATCCCACGGATCCCATCTCCTGAAGGCTTCCGCACCCAGATAGGCATGTGCCATCTTGATCACCGAGGCACCTGCCAGCGACAAAAAAAGAACCTGGCTGGGTAGTGGAAAAGTTGGAGACTGGAAAAGTTCTGGTGAGTCTTAGCTGATTTTAGTGACATTTTAGCTATGATTCCCCATATGTTTATTTATGTGTCCGAGAAATTGAGGCATTCTGATTTGGCACAATTTAAGCATTATATTTTTTATTCAGTTTCTCCAGACAGCAAAATTAAAGCTATAGTAATCCCCAAACAGAATAGACAGTGGTTTATCAGAGCAGGATCTTGCTTTTCTATATAGGTTTGTCCGAGAATTGGATATACCCGCAAAGGGCTTTTTGTGAATAGGAAACATGATTACTAATCAATGGATACTGTATGATACTATACAGTATATATATATGTCCTATATATATACATTTTGGGACTTGCTATCATGCAACATGCACGTCAAGCGCGAGACTTGAACTTTCTGGAGCTCCGCAAGACATGACCCGAACCTTCCGCCCGTTCGATCGGAGCACCTTTGCAGTAGGAGATGGCATCAAAGACCTCTTCGACCTGGTTTCAATGTGGTTTCCGTGCGGAAAGTCCATGTAAGACCATGGGGCATGGGATCAAACATGGTACCCTCCGCTGTCATCAAACATGGCCGGGACATCCCCCGATGACACCGGAGGATCAAAAAGTGGGGATGGTTCGTGGGGATCTTTTAGGGACATGGGATAACCATCAAGCATACAATGTGAGGCCCCCGGCCACGATAGCGTTCAGTTGGTGAACATAACTCCAATAACTATGGTTTATGGTACCTATAACTATAGTTATTGGGGCGAATTTAAACCACCTATCACTGGGGGGGGCACATTGTAGGGAGACATCATCATCGAATGGTTCAACTGATGCTAAATGATACATAGAAAAAATGTCCAATAAATGGAAATTGTTCATCAACACAAAAGAAAGCGAAATGATAACTGGTCAATAAATTGTACTGGTTGGTGGTTTTAACCATTTTGAAAAATATTGGCCAATGGGAAGGATTATCCCATATATTATGGGGAAAAAATGTTTGAAACCACCAACCAGAATTGTATAATCCTGTTTTGATAAATGATGAATCCAATCCCCAAATACTGTAACTCACCGCTTCGCAACTGGGTAGAGCGCTAACATGACGACTCCGTCATGACTTGGGGGGTGGAAAACCAAGGGTTTTTCCTTCCTCAAAAATTAAGAGATTCTCCTGAAGATCCCCATTTGATGTAAATATCCATGACAAAATCCAACAAAATTAAAATCCATGTGTATATATATATATATATATTCATCATGTTAAAGCGTTTCTAAAGTTTCTAAGACCCTGATTTCCCCATGCGAAAACAGGATCGATGGTGGCTCCCACCCCATCGCCTCCTCAGCGCGATGGATGGGCACTTGGATGGGATGGGAACTCCTCAAGCTGTCCAAACGCATGGCCTCACCGCGGTGACCGCACAAAGAGCACGGGAAAGTGCTGAAAAATGCCCATGGGAAGCACGGGGATCCTAAAATGGAGGTCATGTAGGTTAGTACCATATTTCAGGCCATATGAATTGTTTGGATATATGGGGATATTCCCTGAAATTTAGCCCTGAAAAAAAGGCTTTATATATGGTAGGTACTTCCAACTTAGGTTCCTGAGATGGCCAGCGAAAAATGGCATGATGTTTCTGGAAGAAACAACTGGAGGAAACTCCATGTTTGGCAGGATTTTAGGTGCCATTTTTTTGATTGCGAAAAATGACCCAAATGATTGGTGATTGGTTTGGAGGATCGAAGGCGGGGCTCAAACACTGAAAAGGATCTGGTGAATCAAGACTGAGAGGTTCCAAAGGAGGAGTGACACTGAACAAGGCGAACTTACAAAAAAACAGGGAAGACGGGTATCACCCCCAAAAAAAAATCCAGTAAATGATCCACCAACGTAGGTTTGATGATTCCTGAGAAATCTCTACGTGCAGCCATTGCCCGGGAGGAGGGAAACAACTAATTACGTCATTACCTCCAATGTTTGGTCCCCAGCCAGACCAAGGACAATTTTTGCCGCGCATTACAAAAAAAATGACACAGTGAAACCCCTCAAATACAAACACAGAAATGTATCACTCACAGAAGAGTGGATATGCAAATTCTGTATGGCTGTGTATCATTGTGTTGCGTAATCATTGTGTAGCGAAAAGGCGCATAGTGTATAGTATAGTATATTTATGCAGTAAATAAACATATTAATGCTATATCATTGTTTACTGTTTATACAGTGTGTGATAGACTATTTATCTTGCTATCATTCACTTTGTTTCCGGTTCAACATCACCTGGTAGACCAGTTGATGCACGAAGCTTAACGGGCCTCCAATGATCCCGGGTAGTCCGATGAAACCACCAATGAGATCCAACAACAATTGGTTGCAAGGTACGGTCTATCTCATGTTCATAGTCATAATCTGGCAAGCATGACATAGATGTGGAAAACCAAGTCATTTATAGCTATAGATCATGTTATTTCCCTAGGAAAAACCCACCATTTATAGTTTGTTTGATCATTTTTCCATATTTTTCCACATCCCAAGGGGAACCCCTGGGTTTTGTTCATATTTTTTTCCCAGGGGAACCCGCTGGGGTTTTCATCCCAAGTTGCTGCAGCTTGAGAATCTGAGGTAAACTGGTCCCACCTTGCGAGTGGGGACGTGATGAGGGACAGCGTACGGCGTAGGTTCATATATATATATACACATACATACATATTATAGATATGTGTATATATCTACATATGATTATATATATACATATATATATAGAGTCCCACTAATACTTAAGGAAAAGTTGCAACTATAACTATTTAAGAGCAAGATTTGAAAAAATCGGGTGGTTGTGTGTATATATATATATATGTACAGATTTGGTAACTCTGATATCCTTGAGGATCCTTGGTTGGCGGGTATCATCTCAGACATCACTGGGAGATAGGCATTTGCCCAGCTGTTGCCCATTTGTGGCGACATCCAACTACAACTGGTTGGTGATGCAATAACAATCTTGAAACATATGAGTTCGTCAATGGGAAGGATGACATCCCATATATGAAATGGAAAATAACATTCATGTTTGAAACCACCAATCAGTATAATTCTGGAAGTGGCTCCTAGGATATTGAACAGTACTTTAAGGTTGTTTCTGGGCACTTGTACTTTTTATGGTTGTTTCTGGGCACTTTTACTTTTTATGGTTGCTTCTGGGCACTTTTACTTTTAAGGTTGCTTCTGGGCACTTTTACTTTTTAAGGTTGTTTCTGGGCACTTTTACTTTTTAAGGTTGTTTGTGGGCACTTTTACTTTTTAAGGTTTTTTCTTGGTACTTTCACATTTTAGGTTGTTTTTGATCAATGTTACTTTTTAGGGTTGTTTCTGGGCATGTTTACTTTTCAGGGTTGTTTTTGGTCAATTTTACTTTTTAAAGTTGTTTTTGGTCAATTTTACCTTTCAGGGTTGTTTTTGGGCACTTTAGTTTTGAAGGTTGTTTCTGGGCACTTTGCTTTTTAAGGTTGTTTCTGGGCACTTTTACTTTTTAAGGTTGTTTCTGGGGCCAAGTGGGGCGGAATGAAAGTTGTCAGGATGTGATATTCCCTTCAGACTAATCTTTAATACCACCCAAACGAAAGGTTCAATAAATTGGAACTAGCCCTGTTGGGGGACCATATGAGTGGGCATTTAATATTGGTTGGATCTGATATTGAATTCTCCAGGGCACCTAGGTTCAAGGCAAGGCGCATGGCGAAGTCAGGGTAGATCAGATCAGCCATGTAGTTCTCACCTGAGCGAAGGCGGGAGATAATCTGCAGTCCATTGTGGCACTTCCCCAACCTCCAAGAATTGGTTTTAGAATCAACTTAGAGGAAACCCGCATTTTCATCATATGGTTTTAGTTAGACACATGTAAAACAAATAGTAAAAACTGTTGTTTTTCTCTGTTTCTCCATTTTTTGTTTGGTTTTACGTCCAGCCATGTCTGGGTGTCCGCGCACCAAGATGCAAAGCCTTCGTTCAACCTGGGATGCTTGGAATCCCATCGCTGATTCGGGGAATTGTTGATTATTGGGATTACCACATTATCATTGGATTGGTTTAAGGGAAAATCTACAGGAAACCATGGTTTTTACCATTAAATATGGCGGTTTCCTGTAAATTTTCCCTTAAACCAATCCAATGACATTACTGATATTACACTGGGCATAGACATTCTATATATATATATATACATACACATCTGATTACTGTAACTAATCTTCGATGTATATACTGTACAATATATGTATAGAAAAAAAAACATGTATATGTGCGGGGAGAGCATCATATGTACAAACGGCCATCATATGTATAAACTGCCATTCTGGTGAAACGAAAGAGAGCTACTCAGAAAGTTCAGTTGGCTTGTTGAGTTTATTCCATGTCTTTTCTCAAAAAACAAACCACATTTCCAACCATTTCCAGCCATTTCCAACCATATCCAACCATTTATAACCATTATTGATTTTCCAGATTTTCCAGATTTTCCATATTGATGTTCCAACCATTACTGGGTTTTTTAAAGTGCAACAAAATTCACTTGCGGAAGCCGCGCCGCCGAGGCGCCAGAGGTCGTCCCACCATTGCATGGTCACCAGGTTGCCGAACCACTGATGTGCCAACTCCTGGGGCTTTGATGGGATCGACGTCAAAAAAAGGTATGCGGATCCAAAGGGATCCAAAGGGTGACTTGGAAATGGATGGTATTAATGGAAGGATGTATATATATATATATACTTTGCTGCGGCATTGCTGCGGCATTGCTGCGGCATTGCTGCGGCATTTCTTGATATAAACTAGATAAACTTAATGGGATATAATTGGTTGGCGTATCTCATTTGACCAGCAAAGGTGCAAACACGATCATTTTTTGGGGGATATAATATGTTTGCTATATCATGTGTATATATATATATATATAAATATATGGGGCAAAGAGTCAACCCAAAAGAACATAGAAATTAACCTGATTAAAACGAAATATAGAGATGAGGACAGATTTTCTGAGCAAAGAAATGGAATTTTGTAACATTTTGTAACCAGTTGTAACCCAAAGAAATAGGAAGTAAACCGGGTGATACCGGGTAAGTCCCCCATGGGACCAACGCACTGGCCATCTCCACCGTGCCCGGCAAGGCTCGTGCGTCACCACGATGCACACGCGCTGCATCTGCTTGCGGGAAGCTCCTTGGGCTATCAGCAGATCCACCTGCGAAATGGGGATCCGAAGGGAGGTCATGGATTTGATGAGCTTAATGCATTTACATACCGTGAATATTATACACTCTATTTATGTACTATAATGTATTTATATAATAATAAAATATGAAATAATATAATGTAATATGATATAATACAAAAAAATATAATGTAATATAATAGTTAGTTTAGGGCAATCCCGTCTTTCCTATCTACCCGCCGACATTATTATAATGGCAAATTCTATGGGGTTAATACCAAAGACAGGGGAGCAACACCTGATAGAAAACAATAATATAAATCATAACAAACACATAAAACAAAGAAAAACAAAACAACATAAGCAATACAATAGATTATAAAATAGATTATACCAAAAACCATAACAACAAACCAAAACAAAAGACAATTTCACTTTTATAAAATGAAATTTAACTATCATTCTTCTTCAAATTCTCCTCATGCTTCAAAGTGTTTGTGTGCCTCTTGTAA
>Ga0126342_10000592_pt1 | contig 41677 bp, 15 predicted proteins | sample Cyp1metagenome_FD_92528 | JGI IMG/M metagenome (GOLD analysis project Ga0126342, IMG submission 92528) | Coral microbial communities from Lord Howe Island, Old Settlement Bay, Australia - Cyphastrea 1 metagenome | ecosystem: Host-associated > Invertebrates > Cnidaria > Coral ...
AGCACCCCAAAATCCATCACAGGAAAATGTAATGTTTTCAAGTTGACATGAACGTTTCTACCCCCACCCCACCCCACCCAACCCCAACCACACCACAAATGACCCATATGCATATTCTAGTGCTATGCACACCATACAAACCATGTGTGTTCAAGTTGACATGAACGTTATTACCCCCACCCCACCCCAAATGACCCATATGCATATTCTATTGCGGGTTTCTACATGCGTGCATGGTTTTTACTCATGGCCAACCTTAGAGACAATGCAACAAAAGGATGGTGGGGATATAAAACCCATCGACTAATCCATCAAAATGCTTCAACAACTAAATCATCAATTCCACAAGACCAGACATTAAGGTTTATCTGATCTATTCCCTGGTACCCCATGGAAAAAACATGAAACACCTTGATTGTTTTTCCACCCAAGACGCCATGGTGTCAATGTAGAAGGCATCCACAGAGAGGCCAGGCACTGAGTAGGTCTTCCTTTTTGGTCGCTGAACATAGCTGGACCATGGAGACGTGACCCGTGAGTTGGAGGGCTTAAACATTAATGTGGGTCAAACAATAATAATAAACCACCCATTGGGGAATGGTTTATACTACCTATTTATATCTACTTATGGTGATTTGGGGGTTTGGGGGATGGTTTATGGCATTGTTTTACCCACATTACTTGGTTTATTTGGGATGTTTTGGCTACTGTGTTGTGGATTTATCAGGAATCCTGCACCAGTTGGTAGATAGCTTCTCCACATCATTAGTCAAGTGGTTTAGTGGTTTGTGAACCCCCGTAAAGCCAAAATGCACTATGGACTCCTCCATTGAAAATGAGTTGGTTCACAGACTCCCCCGGAATTGTTGGTGCAGATCTATCACTCCCAAGTCGGGAAAGTGACTGCAGCAAAGCATCTTGTACCAAAAGTGGGGCAGCTGCCAATAGCCACCTGACTTGGTCAGGATCCCAACCATACTGCACCCAGCATGGTGGATGTAGGGGATGAATATTACATATTTAAGGGACCATTAAATGATGGTGTTTAAATATCAGGGGGATGATTAAACAGAATCTCTGACGCCACCACTATGTATCAAGTGGGTTATATGGGACGATCATTATCAAAATGGATGGTCTGGGCAGAAGGAAAAACAATCACAAAACGACTGTTCCTCTGTGGTCTTCGCACTTTTTCTTCAATGGTCAAGAACGAAATCCTCCCTGCCCTGCTTTGTTTTGTCGTCACTTTCAAGCGGATGACACTGTTCTGGGATCTGAGGGATACTGAGCGACAATCCATCTCTATGGGTGCGAATTGTCATTCAGGGGTATGCTCAATGCTGGGGACACCGTATTGCATAAATCCGTGATTTTTTCATTTTTTGACTAAACAAAATCCATTTCATGTTATTTCAAGCAAACCCATTAATGTTCAACCCTGTTCTTCATTTCAGGACACATTCATGGCATTCAATCCACACTAGAAGAGGAAACATCCCTGCATGCCGAGTTTATCCCCCGCGGAGAGTCTTGCGAAACAAAACAGTGATAGTGATGGTAGTCTCATTTGAACATCACCCCCATGAGAGGAATCAGCAAAACACAACAACCATCTTAGGATTCTTAGGATGATCCTCGAAATCCATGGACATCCCACAAGTAGACCATTCTTTCTACAAGAAACACCACCCCTTTGAACAAAATCCTGTCCATTACCATTTTTATACAGACCTTGTGAAGAGTTTGATCCTCTGACCCTCTGGAAAACAACATATCATTGGCGGGGTTACTGGAGACTACCGGACCTATCCAAGCCAAACTTTTTAGCAATGAAACACCATTTGTCGCAACCTACGAAGAACAAGACATATCGTAACACCTCAAAACGACAAAACACATGTCATCATATTTACCCAACAAGCCAAAGTATCGTTAATATCATATATATATATATATGTATAATTATATTATATATACACATATGTGTGAATATAAACTATGGAAGTTTCCAAAGTCATGGGGGTACCCCCAAATCATCCAATTTAGACCAAGACTTAGTGTTGAAACAACCATGGTGACAACTCCAAAATCCCCTCGCCTGAGTTCTTGTTGGCCTCAGAATCCGTGTAAGCGCGCTCCACTAAAGCATCGGTCCACCAGTCGTGGTTTCCTGCCATATCCACGCCAGAAAGAAAAGATGCTACAGTAGATGTGCATAAATGAAGACATTAGATAGATAAATAATGATAAATACATTACATTGATTGATATTAAATTAATTGATGATAATCAATGAATGCACAATTAAACACGTTATATCTTCAATGCAATCATGTAAAACCAATGCAAACTTATATAGGAGTAAAGACACAAACGAGTTGTTGATGTTTCCCATCTCCAACACTACTCATCATTAGGACACACATCCCTGTCATTCGCCTTCAACTTGGTCCAAACAATAAGTTTAAGATCCGGCATAAAGAAATGACAGCCATGGTTCCAAAGTGACCCCATTGGTCCAAGTCAAGTTTGTTCACATGTTCACCAGTCTTGGCGTCTTTATGGATCATCCCAGCTACGGCCCATTGCAGCCAAAACATCATAAAGAAACACAAATCATTAAAAGTAACTTTGGTGTTATTTTAAAAGACAACCATCCATCTCCCCAAACCCTATGAACGGTAGAACTTGTCATAAAATTATAGGATATACATGGATATATGACCCTGACCCAATGGGCTAGCAGTGTACCAGGAATCTCCGATTTGCTCTGACCACAACCGAAGACGGTCCTGTGATCACATGCCAGGGGCGACGCAGGCTTTCGAAGCCCAGATAGACCTGCCAGCGACCTTATGTTTGTTATATCAGTGGGAATAAGATAAGGTGACCAGGAAAACACATTTAAAAACACATAAAAAAAAACAATGTTGAGGTTGCTTTAAGCATGTTCTCGAACATGTTGAGCAATTTGACGACGACGATGATGATGACAACAGTAGTAATGATGATAGTAACAATGACAATAGTAATAATGGTCATATCAATCATAATGATGGGAATACTGATGATAGTAATAATAGTGATAATAATACTGATTATAGTAAATAGTAATGATGATAGTAATACTGGTGATGGTATTAATGATGATAACTAATGACTATGGACAATCACTATTGTGATTTCAAAAAAAAACAAAACATCGAAAACCTACAGCACTTGAAATAACCAACAACAAATGCATTGCGGCTGTTCAGAAGTAGGAGTCGCCACAGAAATTGCGTTGCACAACAAAACCTGGGGATTGCAGCCAACAGAAATCTGATTGATGGTTGAACCAAACTGGGAGATTTCATTGCCGATTCGGCCACAAGCTGTTGTTGGTGACAATTACCAAGTATGGAATCTCATCAACCCACCTGCTCCTACTTGTGTGTTGCTTTTCTTTCTGAAACTTCATATGGAACCAGTCTTGATCGACGTTCGACCCCAACCCTGGGATTTAAATCTTATCTGCTAAATTCAGTTTAGCAACCACCAAAGGGTGCCTTATGTACAGCCGAAAATTCAAAATAGTTATGCAAAGTACCGATTGTTTGCTGGTGGCACAACCTCACCATATAGATCCAAAAAGGATGGATGGAATTCATCCCCAACCGTCCATTGATGTATAAATTGCTTTCGTTTATCGAACATGATGGCTAACACCCTGGTTTCTTTGCTCTGCACTGAGTGCTCATTCAAAATCGGATTGATGAAAGCCTTTAAAACCCCATTCCTGTCAGGTTGATTTCAATACATATTACATCTGAACAAGCCACAGTTCTTCCTAAATTATGGTTCCTAAGAGCAAAATTACACATTTACCCCTCTTCTAGTAGGATTTTAAGTCTTGTTTTCCTGTCTTTTTCCGAGTCTTGTAATATGATTTTGCGATGATTCCCATGACTTTGACATTGGTTCTGCTATCTTTTCTTGGGAGTTGCTATATATTTCCCAGATATTTTTCCATATGTTCCCAAATGTTAAGCCTTGATAAGCCATGGTAAATTCTTGGGGTGATTCTCCATCGAGAAACGGCCGCGCGCGTCATGGCCGCAGCGCCTGACCCCACCAGCGTGTAATGGTCCCCGGGTCGTAGGCTGCACCGTCCGGGTACACATTGTCACCTCGTCGGAATTCATGAGGCCAATGAGATTAACCATGGGTATAACATGAGGGTTTTGAGTGTTTAACCATGGAAAAATAGTGATTTAACCACTGAACAATGGATTTGGGTAGAATTTACGGGAACAATGTGGGAACATATATGGGAAATCCACGGGTATAACTCTATTAGCAATAAAACAAATAAGGGTTGAAGCATGGAAAAGGAGGGATTCAACATGATTTAACAACTGAATGATGGATGTGGATGCCCCAGTCTCTTTGCCGAGTTGTTTTTTGACTGGATTAACAATGGATTATGATGTATATATCATGATAATCATGATATCTACAGATAATGGGGTTTACAAACCACCCGAAACAAAAGTTTGATTTATCAAAACTTGAGAATCCAAGCAATTAAACAACAGATACCAAAAGGATACAGGAACAAAAACTATAAATTCTCCACAAGAAGCCCCTCCGTAAAATAAATGGATATGCTTGCAAACTGCGTTTTGTCATGTGGGGAAAATTAAGAGGCGAAGTTTAACGATCACTAAGTTGGACTCACATTGTGATGTTAACCGAAGCTGCCGAGGGATCCACCGAAAAAATGAGGTAAATCCAAGGTCACAATCTAGGAACTCGCGGCCACACACTGGATGAAACAAGGACCTATTCTGGAATGGTGTGGGATGCTGATAACCGACCATTATTTTAGTGTGTACACTTTTCACTCACTTGCAGTTCCTATTTCACCAGCCATCACAACAAATTCTAGCAACAATGATTGTCATTTATGATAATGATTTATCCAGTCATCGAGTCAATGATAAAATCACAAACCGTTCTAACAGTTTACAAAAACTATTAGAACAATAGTTATCAATATTGTATACTATTATCCCACCTGAATGTAAATTCATAGTTTAGATTGTATTGTATTGTACATTCAGGTGGGATACGCGGATACACATTCAATATTAATGATTGCACATCACCACCAGGCGCCATCGCTTCCAGTGCTACTCACGTTTTGTATTGTTACATATTAAGGATACGACCACACTATGAATTCGTGTCCGGATCTCTTTGGAAGTCTTCAGACTTCAAACATCAACTGATATTAGCTTTATACAACCTAATAACTTTATATATAATAAACATAAACAATCCTAAATAACCAATGCAATGTATGTATGTATGTATATATATGTATAATTTTGTATGTGTATGTATGTGTATATATATATATTCATGGACTGATCTTACTCAACTATATCATCTGGTTATGTCCTTCATTATTGGTACCATCTACTTATTTAATGGAAACATAATCGTAAATCATCCATAAGTGGGTTAGTTTGATCAATTTTCCATAGCAAACTGTTGAATAACCAAAGGGTAACTCCTGTAACATGCCATGAAACCTCGTCAAAACCCTATTGGTTCATGTTAGTTCTTGTTTGGTTGATGTTGGCTAATTGTTTGGTCATATCCTTCCACTGTGTGAAAACCTGGAATACATAACTATCACCATCATACGTATTAATAACCAAATCGCACTAATGGTTTCGTAATTACAATGTCAGATATTATTGTAGTTTATTGAGGTTATAACCATGAGGAGCTAATCATATGTTCACCCCACTGAATGGTTGATGTTATACCCTCATTTTTCCAAGATTATCCCAAGTATTGATTCATAATTGCATAACTGGTTAGTTGATTGAATTAAAGTGATCTTAGATAGTTGGTGTCATATCCCCAGTTATTCCAATTATTGATTATTAGTTTCTTACCTATCATAACTGAGAGCAACAAACTATAATGACTTACTGTAATGTTTAACCTAGTCACAACTAGCTGGTCGTTAATTATCGTTTTGGTGTTCATGATCCAAATTTAACTTTCATAACTATCACCATTATCGCTGCACAAGTACTTAATTGTCATGCGTACATATATATATATGTCCGTAAAACTCATTATATTCAAGGATATTTATATTTAGTGAATCATATGGATATACATCCTTACTCATTATATCTCATGGTATATGTACCACCAAAATGCCAGTTAGAAACCAGATTGTAACCATAATATACAATAATTATACATTCTCATTCTATACCAGTTACATTTCTTGATATTAATACCAGTTATCATTCTTGTAACGCTAGTAATCAATAGTACCAGTTTGTTTTCTTTATCTAAATATAGTTGTATATATATAACAATATAATCTTGGTAATATATAGATATATTGATAATTATCTCATTTACTATTTCTATATATAAAACAATATAGATGTATGATAGTTATATATATATATGATAATCAATCACACTATCATACTAGTGTTAATGAACAACCATAAGAGAGGAATATTAGTGTTAACGAACATAATATATTAGTTTTATTAGCAAATATGACATGACATCAGGGATAATATTACTATCATTACTCATTGAGCAATAATTACTATTGTTTCTCATGATAGTAATGAGATCTCAGTAATAATTAACAACTGTTATAACATTAGTAAGTCAATTGATAATTATATATCAACATAAAAATTAGTGTGACAACCCATAGTTTTACTCCCAATGATGTTAGTTTAGTAAATATTCGAAGGTGGTACCCCATACTTAGCTAGGTTGCTTTGTAACTTCCAATGTCACTATGGTTTATGGTAGATATATCACTTACTATGGTTTATAAACCAACAGATAAAAAAGGTAATATAGTAAGTGTGGTAGATGTATCTATACTTACTATGGTTTATATCTATATACTACCCTCTGGTAATTTAACATAACTATGGAACATCACCATTTTTCATGGGAAAATTCAGTATAAATGGTGATTTTCAATAGCTATGTTAAATTACCAGAGGGTATATCTATTCACTGGGGGGGCACCACCTTGTTTCATGGCCCAGGCACCAATGGCCGCCACCGCCTGTGGCGCTTTTTCTCCAGCCAACCTCGCCAGGCTGTTGGCCACGGCGGCCTCCGTCCCCGTTGAGGACACAAAAGGGGAGCTTCCGGCTGGGGATATGAACCCAAAATGTGGGGAAAAACGTGGTTTAAGCACCAAAGAAAGGGTGATACACTTGAGAAATGATGAGTAAATGATGGTTGAGATTGTTGATTCCGGTTGATTTTCAAGGGGATTTCTACTATTTATTCATTGTGGGAAATCCTTTCAACCGGTATACAGGGATGCCAGAAGGTTTATGAACACTGCTCATATGACTATTATCGTTACAATCACTCTAAGTAATTTCCCGCCATTGTTGGTTTCTTTAATGGATTTTGGGAATAATTGAAGGACACTTAAATACATACATGGAAGAATGATTTGGGAATCATGTTCTACACTTTTCTGACAAACACCATGATGGAAATTGGGTTTTATGACTTAGTTGTACCCAGTTAGTAACCCCGGATGCTCTATGGTGCTGGAATATTTATGAGCAATTACCCAAAAAAGAAACCAGTTCTGCAGGCAAATGTGCCAGCACCATGGAGATCCATGGAGCATATAATAGGTCGGCAAGATGAGCTGAAATAACAGTTGTTTAACTGTCACATGATCATATGTTCATCTATGTAAGTTACTTTACATCATGCATGACTTCTGTTTGGTTTAAGTGAACACGGAAAGTTGCTTGTCAACTGTATTTTTACATGCATGTCAGCATTCATTGCTTAGCATCCCAATTCTCACTGTCAAATATGGATAATTATTTCTAATATACTTGTTGAATCATCAAGTTTCAATTTACTCTATCAATTATATCATTAAATATACATTTAATTCTTTTACAGTTGCTAAATCATTGATGATATTATGTGATATTGATGTTGTACGTGTCAAGCACCAAGTTTCAATGCTTAGATCCCTGTCCCCTGTGGGCCCCATCACCACATTGCCTGGTTTCCATCCCTGGTGCCATAGTCTCCAATGATCAGCAGCTCGACGCATTGCTGGGCTGCCACCACCGGCAGCATCAACGTCCTACGGAGGCACCACTCAGCGACATCACGTAGCTTTGATGCCCAGCAAACACGGACGGGAAACTTGCAAAATCCTGGAAAATATGGAAACTGTCCAGCAGTCGGAAGAAAAAGGGCTGGGAGTTTCAATTGAAGAAACCATGAGTAGAAGTGAGTAGACCATTGCGTTCCCAGGCCTGCTGAAGTTCGCTGGGATTTAAAAAAAAAACACATGACCAGCCCATCTGCATGAAGAGCTGATGTCTCATCACAATCAGCATCCCATTCGTTGGGAACAATGCCAATAAATCAACAGGTACTCATACAGAAACATTTACTTAGGTTGACGCCATCAATCCATACAGAAAATACATGTTACTTTGTTGATTTGTCCCAAATTCGAGTGTTTTATCCTAGAATGGTCGAAACGGTGAAACAGGGCAGGTACCCCAAAAATGGATGGCTAAGCTGCCAAAGATGTCATTTTTTGCGACCATTGGTACCCCAATGAACCATCTTGGGGTTGCTGAATTAATATCCATTGATGACCATCATCTATAGTCAAGTCAGCCGGCGGGACTGTGTCAAGGACAACTCAACGATCTTGAAACGAGTATCAAACGGGTGTAGAATTTCTGATGTGTTGCATGGAACCGCAATATATGATAATATATGTAGACTATGTCCTTTTGTTTGGCGCATGGGTCTAAATCCTCCAAACAAACAGCATGTCTAAGTGAAAATCCCCGCAGTCGCTGTTCCCACACACCCGAGGAAAAGATGAGGACCAGGATGCTAAAGGAATCCCACACCCAAGGTTCAATCAATCATTTTTTGAGCCAAGATAAATACACCTATCCCATCCCAGTATACTTGCTGGAAAACTGATATTCCCATTCTGAGTTCAAATGATCCCCAATAAGCTAGATACGAGCAGTATAAACCCCTTTTTGTCACACTTCAACTAGGGTACATACATATGTATATATATGTATATACATATATATATGTATATACATATATATATACATATATATATATATGTATATATATATATACATATGTATATATATATTCTCAATCCCAGTTGCCAATCTCATCCTCCTTTTTCAGCGCTTTAAGCTGCCTTCACTTTGCAACCCACCTGGCCTCCACATCTTGGGCATGGCGACGTATGTTTCTTCTACAACTGCTTAAGGGCCGAGTTGAAGCTGCAACGGATCCTCTATTGGTTGATGTTGATGGCATGTGAAATGCCAAGATCTGCCGACTCTGGTTGCTCTTTGGGGGTTGGTGATATACTCACAATGATAGTCCCTTTCGGATTGTAATATACGTTTCAATTTGTTGCTTAATCCCTTGATGATCTTACCGAAATTGATCAAGATTGCAAAATTCTAATTTTCACGGCAAAACTGTCCCAATTCCCGTGAGTGAAACCTCTGTTTTTCATTGGTCCCCGAAATGCCTGCAACAAATTTGCACCCCACGTCCCACTTCGAGGTGCAAGGCAGTCAGGGAGTCAGCCACTATATACCGAATATGCGTATGTGTCATTTGTGACTGTGACAATGTGTCAGTACAAGGTGGTACCCCATACTTAGCTAAGTTGGTGTGTAACTCCAAATTCACTATGGTTTGTGTTAGATATATCACTTACTATGGTTTATAAACCAACAAACGTCACTGGGGGGCACCACCTTGTAACTGTGGATGCCATCTCAGCAGTCCTCTAAGTCAGTGACAGCTGCCATCCCGAAGCACTCAAAGTCACTTTGTGGAGAGCAGCTTATGAGGCCAACGGGAACAGAGAAAGTTGATTTTAAGAAAACATGAAAAAAAACATCATCGAAGACAGATTCACCAACAAAAACAAACTGACTGGACGAATCACCAGAAATAAAAAATAAACAAAAAAAATATACATATATAATCATATATATATATACACATACTCTAAACAAATCAAAACCTGGAATTTGCTATTTTTTGTTTTTCTTTTTCAATGTTTTTCATTGTTTGTTTCTTTTTTTCCACAGTTTTTGCTACCCCAAATTCGCAATTCCTTTCTGTTCATGTCCTCAACATGCTGAAAAAATCATCCTAAATATCATTAAATATCATTAAAAATCCATCATTTCATCCTTAACTCATATTTTCAGGGACGACAGTTGCTCATTTAGCTGTCGTGTTGCTTAAAGATTTCCCCCAAGTTTAATGGTCCCTGCACCATCACCAGCCACGCGTTTCCCGCGGCCCGCGTGGGGCACCCGGCGCGCGGTGACTCTGCCGGCTGGCTCTGCATCTCCGCATCTTCTGCTTGGCTCCCGATCTCCAAGGCCTTCGAAGTTTTGTGGCTTGGATAGAAAGTGACACTTGGGGATACCATGGAATATGCAGATGTGGATTCTTATAGGGATATTAAATAAGTGGTCAACTATGTACTGAATATAATAATTATGGAACACAACCATCAACAGGGACATAGCTAACCATGTGGGGATGTTATAGGGATACAATCATCTTGAAGTAGATACAACATCGAATGGTACTGGAATGTTCCGACATAATTCCATTTTAGTATTGTTTTCCAAATTCTATCTACTCCAGGATGACTCTACAAGCTATGTTTCGAACCTATGTTTCGGCCTATGTTTCTGAGTATGTTTCGAATGACGTTCAAAATGCCTATGATCTAAAGTGCCCAACACCGTATTTAAAGAAACTGCAACATATGTTATAAGCAGCATGAACCAACCATTTGGTGGTTGAGATAAATGGTGATCAAATGGTGAGTTCATGGTGGATGCATGATGATTATTGCAATTGACAAAATGGTGATATCATGGTGGATAAAATGGCTGTCCGCGTCACGGAAGGACGTCGTAGGTGGTAGTCAGTGGTCCTGTCACCAGGTGATCACCATGGCTCCAGCTGCCCCATGACTGGCTGGTGGTTTTAACCAGCTTGAAAAATGTTAGTCAATGGGAAGGATTATCCCATATATTATGGAAAGAAAATGTTTGAAACCACCAACCAGATGAGAAATCAGAATTTGACTCTTGGTTCACCATATTTTCCTATGGTTTCGTTGATGGGGAGACCAGTAAACTTACACAACTCGATATGGAACATCCACTCTTCATAGGATGATGATCATAAGCTTTCTCCATGGTTTTTCCACGGCGTTGCACTAGGTGGAACTTTACCAACCGTGGTGGGGATATCATGGCGCCTCAAAACGCTCGTTTTTCATGAGGTTTTGCCACGATATACTGGTTCAGTCCCATTTCCCCAAGATCAATGCTCGGGGGGTGAACAATTGCAAATGGTGGATAATGATGGTTTAATGTTAACATGGGATTGAAGCTGGCAGTAGTATTAACCACAACGTGAATATACGTGAATAATGTATTTCAACTTCGGCGTGATTTCTTGATGCTATGGACTGGATGGATGTGTTGAATTTTTGTTACACACATGTCTTTGTTTTCCTTTAGGCAATTTGTTCGGCAATACTCCGAATCTGCAACATGTCCCAATTCCCGTAGGTCTATTGGGATAAGTTCAAAAGGAGGTTATGAATCCCAACCTAACATTAACACAGTTTAAGCATCCTGAAATGATTCTAAAATATTCTAAATACCAGCCAGTTTGGACACAACATGTATAGATCCAATTCGTTTTACCAGGCTGTTGTTTGGTGGGCATTTAGTAAAATATTAGGGCAGAAGGGAGTGCAAACTTTGGAGTTTGAGCAACAGAGGTTTCAATGCTGCAAATTCTACCGCTTCCACAGCAAGACATGAGAACCATTCCGCCACTTGGGTGGATGCAACTAGCTTGTAACTTATAATTTGGTCATTTTGATATGCAATCTGCCATGTCTTGTAGCCTAATGACCCGCAATAGCTGATTGCCATGTACGTGCTGTTTAGATATACCACAAGGGGTGGGTGTCTGGATGATTTACCCACCAAAACGAAAGTCCAAGCAACAATCATGGTGGCTATACGCGCCGAAACCAAGCCTCTTGAAGGGCCCGCTGTTGGGTATTCGCCGTGCGGTTGAGCCGCTTTTGAAAGGCTTTGTAGGCCTGGCGGATGATGCGGATGTGCATCTGAGTAAGTGACTCATAAAACCCACTAGCAATTGGTATAACTGGGGTATATCCCCTTTGATGAATGTCTACGTAACTGTTCACAGTAGGGGTCGGATTCGATTTTGGCGAGTTCCAAACTCGAGAGGGACTGTGATATTAACAGCATGATAAACATGCTACATGCTGAACATGCTACATGCGGGTAAATATGCCAACCATTTGGGGGTTATATCATTCTCAAATACCTTCAAGTGGCACTTGCATGTTGGTTCAACTTTAGGTTCTCTCAGCCTCTGAGCTATCAGCCCAGTCATACATAAGTTGATTCACGTTGTTTAATCCATTGAGAGCAAGGTTCACAAATTTCCTAAGTAATTAGGATGAACCACCGAGTGGACATGATTCTACTGCAATATTTTCTCTCGCAGGATTGGGGACTTTAATTGATGTGTTTCTACATGTCTGGACAGGGTACTTCTCCAAAGTGGAATACCAACAGACCATTGGTTTGCCCAGTATAAATTGCCTATGTTGGGTGATTTTAGGGTCCCCCATCTTATGAAATCCCCAGATGATGTCCCAAATTTATGATCTGCTTGATCCGGTTGGTGGCTGCACACCCCAGGACATTTATAAGCGGCAGCAAACAAATTAAAAGCATTCAAACAAATGTATGGTACTGTACATCCCGATGACAAGTGGGTCATACCGCTATTTTGAAATCAATGAGCTACTGCATCGTAGATTGGGCGGCTACCTTATGTCTTATATTCATGGTACACCAATGATATTGTTATTCAACCACCGATCAAATACAAGCCACTTAGCTCAATACCTTGGAAGGTTTTACTCCATCTATCAATCATGGCAGGAAGACCTTCCAGATCTATTCACCTTTGAAAACTAACTCTTTCCAAGCTTGTGCTTAAACAAGTTGCCATTTTTTTAACCATTCTTTTTGCTACGGCTAGGTCTGTCAACAGGATGTACTGAAATCCTCCATGAGGTGAACGATGTCCTTGACCCAGGGGATCTGAACACTGCCAGTGCCATGGTGGCACTTTTTATGGGTTAGTGAACGACAGTGATCTATTTTGCAATCCATGAGAACTTGGATTCCCCCTTGGCTGCGCAGCTGCTCCGGTGGCTGTTCTGAATTGGTTGTGAAAATTGGGGAGTAACCGCTCATTTTTCGTGAACCACCAGCTAGGGTTATTCCAGCTAGGCTTACATATTGGGCCTCGTGAGTTACTAGGTCATCATGAGTCATCAGATGAGCTGTTGCACTCAGCGAAAACCATGGAACTCAACATGGGGATACATTCCGCTGGGAATCCTCTAGCTCCAATCTTGGACACTGTGCAAGAACATGAGCTGGTTAGTATAGATCCCCGTTTACCAAAAAAATGTAATCAAATGACAACTACACCTACTTCAATCAAACTTCAATCCAAGGTTCACAAATGTTTAATAAGGTCGCCGAGTTTTTCCCAAGGTCGTTCCGCCGCATTGACACGAGGCAGCTGCCTCGCGTCCTCCTGAAATCCACGACTGCCATCTGGCACGCAGCACTTGCACCTTGGGCACGAAAAGTCATTGATTGGTTCAGTCATCCTTCAGATTAGCCCACAACTTTTCGCGGGGTTAGTATGGGTTGGTTCAGTCAGCCAGAAAATTTTGGATAATTCACGAAGGGACTTACCCTGATCCTCGAGGTCATCATAACTGGATCACTGGGTCCGTGAACCCGAAAAATTGGTTGAAATCAAGAGTTTTTATGGTTTATTTTAGGTCTTTACGTATAGAGATTTAAGATGTTCCTTAACATAGATCCAGCAAAATAACAAAGCCTTATAGTGTGTGAATTTCTCAGGGTTCTTTTTGTGATCAGAGCGTTAGCTGAGTTGAGGAATGCGCCGTGTTGGGCTTCGAAGAAGACATCTACTCTAGCTGGTTGGTGGTTTCAACCCTCTGAAAAATATTACACTTTATTGCACTTTATTGGTGGGGCAGCAGGGCAGCACAGCGACCCTACCACCCGCCGTCTTTCGAGCGCCTAGCCGTCCCTAGCGGCCAAAAGAACAGCCAAGTCATTTGACGAGGCCGCTTGTCTGCCCAATTGAGCAAACACATGGCTATCCACTCGGCTCGTCATCTCATCCGTCCACTTCAAACGGTAACAGACAAGCCAACGTGACACTGAAGAAGAGTGTGGCCGCGTTAACTTGTTGGGTACTGTCAATCCATTCCCTTTCCAATAGCTTTGAAGCAACATGAGGAAGAGCTTGCACCGGTCTCCCCAACATCGTCGTGCCAGCTGTGGCGCGGCACCCTCGGATGAAAACCATCGCTTTTTGTGGCACCAGGGCCCTTGAAATCCAGTGTGCAAGTTAAACGAGATGAACAATTGAATGCCTGCAATGTAGCGCAGTGGCGCACTACCTTGAAGCATGTGAACACCCCACTGCATCCACCAGTTGTGTACATGTTGAAGGTTGAGCATGCCATACCTCTTGATGAGCTTCTCGGGGATCTGCCATGCCACCGGTAGGATCGGAGCAGGCACTTCTCTCTCCAGAGTTGCCTGCGGCACCTGTGGCTTCACTTCACTTGCCGCCGCCAAACGCGAAGTCTGTAAAAGCACAAGTAATATGGCTCGGTGCAACTGCCGGTGAAACTTTAGTGCACCATGGAGCCCCACCCAGTCTCTCCAAAACTCATCGGGTCGTCGAAAATTGACACCCTCTGCTGCTGAGTCAGTCAACCCATTATGCCAGTACACCCACTCTTCCAAGAAGCAAGTCGCCTGCCTCAAACTGCCGTGAGAGGCCACCTGGCGGATCTGTATCAAGTCCCCATGCTGAGCAACCAAAGCCTGGAGATGGCCCCACAAATCTGAGTTGGCTCCATTGCGCTTGATAGCCCCACCCTGGAGCAGTTTGTGAACTCGCTTCACAACCCCCTGGCAGTCGGACCAAATGCGGACCGCCTGTTGATGTTGTACAGCCCACTGAACTGCTTGAAGCACCGCTGTAAGTTCTGCCCTGAAGGGAGACTGGTTCAATCCACGCACGTAGCCACATGCTAACACCTGATTGTCCATTGAGCCAACTCCTCCTTGGACCACTGTAATCGCCCAAGCTGCAAACCGTAGTTTCACATCTGTAGGGAAGGCACAAGTCCCATCTACAAAAAGTTCCAGCACCTGGGAGCAATGGCGAACTGAGGGCTCAATTGGTGACATCCTACAAAATCCATCCCCTTGCAGCAACCACCTTGAGAAGACCTCCCACTCCGGAACAATCACAGGCCACCCATGATCAACTAAACACGCCGGAAGCAACGCCAGACACCCAAGCTGGTCAGAAGTGAGGTGTGACCGACAGGCAGCGAAGTGAGGGCAAATCCAAGCCCGGTGGTGGAATCCATCTTTCGCAGGGCACCAAGGACATGTGGAGGAGACATCAGGCTGAAACTTGGCACGTGCATTTTGTGTGAACATGGTGCCATCCAAGTGGCAACGCAGGTAGACCTGATCAACGGGCCCAAACGCCTTCAAAGCAAGGTGAAGTTCAGATAAGTCCACATTTTCAAGTCCAGCAAAGGTAGGCCTGTGCATAAGCTCCTGCGCCAACACATGGCCCCAACCAAACCTCACCCGAATCAAGAGCTCATCCCAAGCAACCGTCATCAACGAGAAAGTGCCGAACCTATCTTGAACAAGACCTTGACTCCCTACACCCCACCCTAGCCGCTGGAGCCTGGAAAGAAGGATGGCTGAAGGGCCGTTGGAAGGAAGCTTTTCCTGCGCACTGGCAAAGAGACCCAGTGTGTTTTGAACCGGTTGATCACAGCCCAACTCACGAACATCACGGAACGTCTGGACTACAGACCAAGCTTCAGGATCACTAAGGAGAGAGGACGTGACCAAGTGCAGATAAGGGTTAGTCCCTTTCCTGTCAGCACGCATGGCACGAACAGCACCAGAACGCAAGCTTTTGAGATGCGAGGCACCCAAGTGAACAACCGCTATACCATGCAGTGCCCGTGGCCATGCCATCATGTGGAGGGCAGTCACTTTTTGCTTGTAAGTGGCCTGGCTGGCCCTGAGCTTAGTCCAAACCTGGGGCATACGACCAAGCCGCTTCTGCAACACAGCATTGTGGCAATGCCGACTGAAGTTTTGGTGGGCACCCAAATTGCGAGCTGCAAGTGTGACCTGGATGTCACCTGTGCGGAATTCCCGCCTCGCCTCCGCCTCTGTTGACCACAACCTAGTCTTGCCCATGTCAATTGCCAAGTCCATATGGGAAGTGAATTGTTCCAGGGAAGTCCAAACACGGTCAAGAGCGCTCGCGTCACGGAACAAAACTCCCCAGTCATCCACAAAGGTGCGCAGGTCAACCGAGACTTCAAGCCCTTGGAGCCACCAGTCCAGCATCCAGTCAACCATGGCCATGCCAAAGACGGACAAAGCACAGCCCTCTGGGAGGCCACAGTTAGATGTCAAGGCCTCACCAACAGAGTTTCGAACCCGAAATCGACGGGTCTGCGCAGCAACAAAGGAAGCCCACGCCTGCAGTGTGCCCGTCGGAAATCCAAGATGAACCAATGCACACCAAAGGGGAAGCCTGGGGATGTTGTTGAAACATTTCTGAATGTCCATGAGCAACCCATGCAACGCAACTCCATCAAGGTAGGACCTTTCCAAGGCAAACGCAAGCTCAAACCAGATGGACTTGGCCTGACGGGCCGGAACACCACCCTGAATGCTGTTGGGCAGCACATGCAACACAGAACGCAAGGACTCACGAGCACGAACCGAGGACCACACCCTGTAGGGCAAACTGTAAACCACCACTGGCCTGAACTCATCCACCTGTTGAGCACCAGCATGTTTGGCCAAACATGAAACAAAACCAGCCGCAAGTTGATGTGGCCAGGGAGCCCCTGCCTCCACTGCTTCATAGAAGCGCAACATGGTTTGACGTGCCGCAGCAGGCAAAGCAACAAGGTCCGGTTGTGCCACACCATCGGAGCCTTTTGCAGCCCGCGGCTTTTTGTGCCGAATGGCACGATCAAATCGATCCAGAGTCCACGGTTCATGGCACCACTCAAGCGGCTTTGCAGTGCGCTCCAAGAAACCACAAATTTGATCCCATTGGCCTGGCACAACATGGGTGTGTTTAGTCCATCGACCTTTCCACACTTCAGCAAAACGTTCGAGTATGGCAGTGTCATCAGAAACTGCCCTCTCTTGCGTAAGGACACATCCAGGTTGGATGTCAGGAAGGTTCTCCAGCCAAACCTGATCTTCCGAATGAGCAACCACAGACACAGCTTGACCATCAAGTACCACCGGAAGATCACGCAACAGGGAAACAGAACGCTCCAAGACCACCGAGTTGTCTTCAGATCGAAGTTCCTCAACCCCAACCGAGACACGATCAAGCAGAGTGTCAGCCTGAGGTAAGGGCTCATCACGACAGTCCTGGAACACATGAGCAAGGTTAGCCGCCCGTCTGTGCTTGGCATGCTGGTAGCGCTGCTTGACCAGTGAGGCCTCATACTGCTGCACATATTGCTGAAAGCCATGAAACAGAGCACGCACAAAATCCAAACCCGGGCAACAAAGAGGAAGCGGTGAGCACAAGCTAGGGGTCAACCCCTGAGAAGTCCACCAAAGTCCAAAACCCCCTGGGAACCCAACTGCAGTTCTAATGGACCGCCATGTCTCATCACGGTTGATCTGACCATTCCAGGTGCTGATTTCTTTACCCAAGATCCTAACAAGAGACTGCAGCCGTCGCAGCTGACGGAAGTACCTGGCATGCTGCAATGAGACCCCCATATAGGTAGGTTGAACATCTCCTTGACGGGCTTTTTTGACCGGACAAAGATATTGCCGAGAAGATTGAGGTGCAAGAGTACCAGCTCGACCACATTGCTTCTTCATGACATGAACCCCTTGTTGCAAAGCCCAACATTTGGCCTGTCCCTCAACTTGGGACCAAAACGCCGCATAGGCATGGGTCAGGTCACCTTCAAAGTCCACATCCATTTGGCAAGTCCAGTGCAATGGCCATGGAAACTGCTGAGGACAAGGCCAGGCATGAACCGTTGTGACCATGTGATCATGTGAAAACGTTGCACTCACTGCAGCATGATCAGCCCAATGATCAAAGGATACCGTGGTGCCAACATAAACCCTCTGAAGTTCAGGGGATATCCAAAGTTGATCCAGGCGCCTAGATCCCCTCCCCGTAGCCTCAGTGGAAATTCCATGCCTCCAAGCTCGGAGGTCCTGCACTTCACGAAACCCCAGAGCCCTCAAGCGGTGAAGTTGGTCCAGCTCTTCGGGACCAAAATTGAAGTCTCCCCCTATGGCCCTAGGTCCAACCGACTGACAGGCAACACGGTCCACAAGGTCTGCTAACAAGGCATCTGTTTGGTAGCGCGCTTGTTTGTGCTGTGAGTTGCATGGAACCCCATACAAGACCCCCAAGGTAACCCAAACATCAGCCACTGCCATCCCCACAACCTGCACTCTCGAAGTGGCATACGAGTCCACGGAGAACTCATGAGGCAGAGCACGGGCCGGCAGCTTTGATAGGACCATCACCCCCGTATGACTACCCGTTTCAGTGTGTCGCCGAGGTGCACAGGGAGACCCCGGGATGGCATACTTCCATGGGCTCTTCAACATCTTGAGGCCTTTCTGAAAGGCAGCGACCCCTTGTCTGGAAAGCTGGGTTTCAGTCAGCAGCCACGCATCTCCTTCCAAGTGGGCAGCTTGATCCAACTTGCCATTCAACCCAGAGGGATTGGCAACACCCAAAGTCCATAGTCCCCTGTCTGACTCAGCAGGGCCCGGGTGCAACGCCTCACCAACACGCACAGTAAGGCCAAGCAGCAACACAACGCACTTCAACAGTCCACCCCTTGGTACCAACCATACCTGCCGATGGGTTCTCTTCCGCTGAGAGGTTGTGCAAGTCCAAATCCAACAACCCTCCCAGCCATGACATCGCATCTGAGCAGACCTCATTTGGCCAAGGAGAGCCGACAAAATCCAAAAGATCTTCGGTTTGCAAGGTGCACGGTCTTGTCGCCCCACACCATGGCTACCCCCCGTATCCCACATACCAGAGGACACCACAAACCACCACAAAATCAAAACCACCACAGCCAAGCACAGCAAAGAGTGGCCGGGATTCCATATGGCCAGGGGCCCAAAAAGTCCAGCGCAGCCCAGCAAGCCCTGCCAAACTGACCCCAAAATCCAAACCGTCAAAAGACCACCTACGAACCTGACCCAATCTCCAGCGGCAGTCAGACCAGAGACTGGGCACCATCACTCCTGTCTGGGGCGCTTCGTCAGCAAAGACTCAAACTGCGCCATCTGCTTGTTGAACATGTTGTCCAGCATGGTCTGTTGGTGGCTGACCTGCTGACGAAATTGTTCTTGAACCGAATCCTGAAAGCCCTTCATAGTGGAGGCTTGGGAAGCCATTGCCTGCTCAAAGTGAGCACCCTGCTGCTGAACTTGCGTCCGAAGCTCCATCATCTGAGAAGTCGTATCTTGTGCATGCTGCTGAGTGGAAGCAGCTAGGGCAGAGGTTTGCCCTTGCAAATCTTGAAACCTCATTTCCAAAGCCGCAACCCTCCTCTCAGTGGTTTCATCTCCATCAACTTCCATGGTGGACTTCGGAAGCTGAGCCATGACTTCATTCAGCACTTTCTGAGCCATGTCTTCCACAGGATTCCCAATTTGAAAGGTGGCTTTGGGAGGCAAGCGGCTGGCAGCTTTGGCCCATGGATCATTCACCTGGATGAAGTCCGTCTCAACTTGCTTGGCCACCATGGCTTCAGTCAGTGAGGTGGCCTGAACCTTCGGCAACACTCGGTCAGGCTGATCAACTTCATCTTCCTTGGCAATCAAAACGTCACCATGTGCCATTCTGATGACTTTGCATGGAGGCTCTTGCACTGATTGGACCCGGTACATGAGCCCCTGGATATGCGCTTTGGCAGCAACTGCTTGGATCGGCTTGGCAGTCCACCCATTGGTGTGCAACACCTGAGCCACCGACCCTTGGAGTGTCCCGTAGGCAAAAGGGCCAACCAGGTATGTTTGACGTTTCCCAGGTGGCAAAAAGGTCTGGCCAGGTCGAAGGACAGAGAAGACCTCTGCTGCATGTTCAGTTCTGCACCGTAAGCCCATCTTTTGGCCAAGCCGTGTAAGCCCCACCACATGTGCAACTGTCTGACGCTGCAACATAAGCTGAGACATGTCGGCCTTAGGAAGCCAGATCACCTGAAAGTCATGGGAGGGTTGACGTCCATCCAGCGACTTCGGTTCCAAGTAGACACCATCATGGCCAGAAAAGTACTGAACTTGCATTTGCATATGCTCAGGCAATCTCATGTGTGCCGTGAAGACCTCAGCATCATCTGGAGCAGCTGATCGAAAGTCTAATTTCAGCCACTGCTTGCCCCAGAGTTCAAGAACCGGGGAGTCCACTGGAAAGTCCAAAGTCCGATGCCAACACTCACATCCACAGCACTCATCATCACGACACTGCATCAAAGGTGGCACCTGAGCAAAGACATGTAACATGGGATGTGCAACCACTTCTGGCCATGAAACAGAGGTTTGATCACGAAAGACCCAAGCCTTCACCACACAAGTCGGAACAGCTTTGACCTCACACGAAGGTGGCATAGGTGCACGCTGAACAGGGACCGCACCAAGCTGGAAAAGATGGCCATCAACAAGTAATGGCTCTGAGTTCACCGCACAAACCAAGGGGATACGCACTGCATCAACCCGAAACTGAGTGTTTGGTGGCTGAACCAAGTCCACAACAAAGAAGCCCAGAGCACCAGAAGAGATAGGATTGGTAGCTTTCAAGTAAGGGTCAATTGCATGCCCCGAGACAACCACCACCCCTGCCACGGTAGGTCCTACCTGGGAAAGTCCAAGCTGCGCCAGAGGCTGGCCGGTTTCACTCTGGAAGATTCCATGCTCAAGCCGAAGCGACGTGGGGTCGACCGTCAAAGGTGGAACTCCGAAGCCCTTACCTTTCCCTTTGGCCTGTTTAGCCTGCTTGTGCTTCTTGTGCCCCACTGGTTTCTCCTGAGCACGCCGGTCAATCTGAGCCTGAAGTTCGGAAGGCTTGACAAACATGAAAGGGGGTCTCATCTGATTGCCCAACCATTTCAATTCACGCGTTGGCAGAGTCCAGTGCTTTCACAACCCCTGGCTCACCAAGAGCTTTCAGTGCTGCATTGGCACGGGCAGTGGCTTCAGCAGCAGCAACCCCATGTTGAGTCAACAGTTCAGCAAGTCTCCCTGAGGCAGAAATTCCAAGTCCAGCAAGCATGGGACGCAGGCACATGTCAGTCATGTGATTGGCAAACTCAGTTCGCAAGGTTTGAGAGGTAAGCACCAAGTCCTCTTGATCAGCAACCATCGGCCAAGCCCACAAAAGATGACGGACAAATGAGACCGCAAGTGCTCCACAGAATCCATCCGGAACAAATCCAAGGCTGTGTGGCTTCCAGACCCCCTTGGCACCCCCAACACACAACTCAAAGACCCGACTCAACTTCTCCAAGACCGATTCAAACTCAGTCGTAACCGGCAAGGTGTGCAGCACAGCTCCAACTGTATCAACCCGCCAGATCAAAGGGACCCAATGGCCACCAAGCAAGACCGCAGAGATCACAGTGCACATTGGCGCCAAAGTGGCCACCAGTCTCTGCCATGTGGACGGGACATCTTGTTGAACCAACCCTGTCACCAAGAGCGGATCCCAAACATTGACATTCTGATCCGAAGCAGTGCTTGTAGCTGTGCTTTCAAGCAAGTAGACCAACTCATCATCGCCCCACACAGGGCCCTGCAAACTCAAAAGGCTCTCCCTTTCAACCCTGGCCATGTTAGGGTACCGTGCCATGAACAACCGAGACAAGTCAGTGACAGGACCAGGCTCAGACGCATCCGAAGATCGCACATGACGCAGAAACTCATCAATGCCAAGGCAACACGGCACAAACCGGTCAGCCATCAATTGCAAAGGGTCCCAATCCGGAGGCACAAGAGACACAAGCGACATGTTCACCAACGGCAAGGCCGGGTCCACCAGTTCCCCATCCACACAAATGCGAAAGTCCATCGAACATGTGCCAAGCTTGCATTCTGCCTCAATCAGTTGAGCACCTGTGACATTGGGAGACAGCTTGAGTTGGACATCTGGCTGACCAGTCATGGGACGTGACAGCATGATCAAGGAGTGACCATCCTCAACACCAACCTCCTCAATTGGGTCCTCAATGGTCGCAGCAATGGTGTTGGGCAGAGGCCATTTCAGCCGGCATGCCTGGATCACATCTTGCATGTACACCTGAAGAATGGCTTCAGGGGCAGTGGGAACCTGATCAAGCGTCAAGTCAAGACAACGTCTCACCTGGGCAAAAATCCAAACCCCCATGATCGGTGCAACAGCTTGACCTACACCCGCCATCGCAAGCCTCAAGTTGTGGCCCATGTTGACATCAGGGTGGCCCCCCATGAGTACCCACATTTCAAGCGGATGCAAGTATCTGGCATGATACATTTCGATATGCATGTGTGTCTGGCTGGTGCCCAATGGAATCAAAACCCCAACAAGCCCCTTTTGACGGAGTCTGCTCTCAGCCAAAGCAGGTCTGCAACCACATGCACAAGTGTACAACTGGTTACCAGCACTGTGAAGCAAGGTGGGAAGCTTCTCATGGAGTTTCACCCAGACATTTTGCATTCCACCTGCAGCATACTGGTAATACTTGGGCAACTCGTACAGGTTGAGTGTCAATTGCGCCTGTTCAAACTGGTGCCATGCGGTGAAGGACGGAATCAAGTCTCGGACAACCTGGACGTCTGAGCAAGAAGGCAAGTCCAACAGTTCACAGACAGGGACAACAGGGGCCGTCAGCACAGCAATCCACCGGTCACGTTTGCCACACCAAGCATTCCCAAGTTTCACAATGGCCTGTGACATGCGAAATCCAGTGGCCACAGTGTACTGCCGAAGAAGCTCCTGAGCTTGGGAGTCACGCAGCACCTCAGGTGTGCATTCCAAAACCAAAACAGCTGCCTGCATGAGCCATGCCACCTGCAGGGTGCGGGGCAATGATTGCGCCCTGGGATCCTGCATCCCTTTTCGGTCACCCAGGATTGAGTGAGGCTGACAAGCTATGCCTGAGCAGACAACCCCATGGAAAAGTCCACGACGAAGCAACTCTTGAAGAACACACGGATCCAACAAGTCACCAGCACAGAAACTGGACTCACCATGCAGAGACTCAAACAGCTTACGCCAGAGCCCATTTTGATCGACCCCCATGGCAACCGAAAATCCAACCCGGGCAGCAGCATAGGAAAATCCACCCAGCCCGCAACACAAGTCAATGACACGAAAGAGGTCAGAACGAGTGCAAGGTGGCACAGCAACTACGTACGACCTGTCATCCACCTCAAGCTGCAAGGGGTTTAAGGATGTCACCAAAAGTTCAACCCCAGCCACCATTGATCCCAGGGGGAGTTGTCCTTTAACCCATATCTTTGTGCCCCTCCGATCATGTGATTGCGCAAGGTGCCATGCTGTGGTTCCTTTAGAATCCAAACAAATGATGTTCATCACCGTGGTGGTCCTTTGCCCTACAGCTAGTGACGAAACATCCATGGCGACCCAAAACGAAAAAGGACCTTCAGGGGGTCAGACGGTACGGCCCCACTGCTGAAAAATATTAGTCAATGGGGACGATTATCCCATATATTATGGAAAGTAAAAAAATGTTTGAAACCACCAACCAGCTAGGATGGAATCCATTTGCTCAGCTCCTGCATCAGTTGAGCCAGATCGGGATCCTCCAGGCTCCAACAAGGATCAGGCCACAGTCCACGACACGCCACCGCTCATTTGCATGCTGTAAAGGGCCAAAAAAACACGACTGATCCCACTCCCAGAACAGCTTTGACATTCAATGTGGGGCTGCCAAGTTAGAAGTTGGCTTATAATTGCCATTAACTTTAAACCACATTAACTTTATATAGTTGTAAAATGTTGTCAGCATCATAAAGCATAAACCAACTTAGCTATCTAAGGGGCCCCATATAAACTGACATGTGGAGATTTGCTGATTGGCATATTCTCACATACCTCACAGGTGGATAGTGGATATTACTGGATACTCATGATCTTCCTCAGTCCAAATAGCAAGAAACATTCCCCACTAACCGGTTGATGGTTTCAACCTGAGGAATTCCCAATGAGATCTCTTCAATTGGGGACCATCCTGTAACGCACGCACTGTTCTGCATGAGTTTACATGGTGGCGCATGTTTTTCATTGCAGCACTAACATGTGATTATGACCAACAATTTATGAAATCCCTAACTGAACATGGAAGCCAACAAAGACCACATGGAATAAATCATCTTTGGGGCCCAATTCTTCCCATGTCAGAATTCAATTCTTCAAGGCCGCCGCCAAGGCGCTTCTGTGCATTTGCCATGATAGTGATATGGTGTCCTTGGAGCCATCGAGGTGGGCTGAACTTTCCATCGACCCAGCATCATTATCTGATTGACTGTACCAAAGCACAGAAAAATGTAGAGATATTATGGTTATATAATATATAGATATTATGGCATAGTTTTCTATGAAACAAAATGGTTATAGATATGATGGTTACTAGTCTGGGTCAAAAGCTCACTACCCTAATGAACACCAACATTGTGGGTACATGGATATTCATCAATTTCACACATATTGACCTATCCCTATTATTTTTTATAAATGATATGTAATCTATGAACCAAACCAAGAATTATCGGGCGTTATTTTCACAATGATGAGCCCCGACTGCTTGCATCTATATCGAAACAGATCTGGGGTTAAAACCAGCAGAAGTAGACTTGTAGAGCTACAATCCACTCTATATTTCCCGGTTTCAAACCTGAGTTTCTCCCATAGTTTTTTTGTGGCCAAAACTGGCACTTCTGCTGGGGAAATCCGGTTTCTGCCATAGGAAACCATGGGAAATCTGTAGCCCAGCCACACTCCACACGCTGTGCAGACCTCAGGTCACGATGTCAACCAGAAACTCAGCGCGAAACTCAGCGCCCATGATGGCAACTCAACATCGGTCCAAATCCATTGAACTGCATTAACCTTAAACAACTTCAATGAAGGATAGCCCCCCAAAATCAACCTTATAACTGTTGATTTATAATGTTTATATAATACAAAGTGGCTATCGTAATAGCGGGCCTCAAATACCACTTAAACCCATAACCAAAAAAACACAGCGACTTGAACTCAGAAATGAACAACAGTTTTAGGCAATGAAGACGGGGATGTCGTTGAATCAGCAACAGCGGACATAAATGCAATGGTGGGATTTTCAGTTGCAGGGTGGTTATAAACACCAACTATATATAATTATATAATATATATATATATTTATAAGTACATGAGGTAACCATATTTATTGGAATATAATATTGGAATTCTAAAACCAACGTCGCCATTTCCTGAAAGGGTCCCCCGCTTTGTGGGGACTCCAAACAACAACAATGGTAACTATTGACCCATCCTGAAGGGTGCCATGGTCAAACATGGTACATATTATGGTCATCCCACCATCACAACAAGGGATTCCTTCAAGGCTATATAAATCCTATGAACAGATTCAGGACAAGTTTATGGTAGTATCTATAGTTACTATGGTTTATAAACCAACTTAAAACTGGGGTGACGCCACTTTTTGTCTTTTTTTTGTATCGCTAACAAACCCCGCAACGGCATGCAACGGCGCCATTCCCGTCGCCACGAAATGAGTTGCCCCACCGGTGCTGCACCACAGCTGCAGGACCAGGCTTGGCGTTTTCCCTGGTGTGGAAAAACGATGCTACAAAAAAGGGGCCGAACCCCTTGAAAACAACTTGAAAGCCTGGAAATATGTGAAACAATGAAGGATGTTCAGCAAAACATGACGAAGAAAACACACGGTGTTTAGCTTACACCAGGCCGCCTCGACCGATTCACCGTATATCGCGACTGAATCAGCAGCCGGTTGGTGGCGATACGTAACGAACGCAGAATTTTTAGCAGCCGTAGAGCGACACTCGTGTTGTAATTGGTATCTTTCAGCCTGATATCAACATATCATATATATATATACACAGTATATACAAACATAAGTCCATATATAATAAATAAATAAGTAAATAAATATATATATATATATTCGAGGAAATGGTGTAGACATCAAGCCCTGAACCATCCCTGCTCCAGTCGTTCCAGCCTTTTGTTGCTCGGATTACAGCAGCGAAAAACGGAGCAGAAAGCAATTCTCAAAGGGTTTGTTCCACTTAAAAATCAAAAAAAAACAGCAAGTGAGTATACCAATGTCCCAGAGATACTATGAACTATGGACCAAATGGTGCATTTTTTGGGGGTCGTTAAATTTGTAGTCCAAGGCATGTGTCATCTACATGGTCCCAAAGAAAACAGAGCATCTGGAAACTTTCCGTAGCCATCTTGCCAGCTGCCCAAACTATAAACCAACATTTTAACTTATCTTTCAAACTTTCCAACAAGTCAACGACTATGGAAGAATGGGAGCATTTCAAACTTTCTTGGCAACTTTCCCAAGCATTTCAACATATTTCTCAACCTATTTCAACTTGATGACATTTCACCATCCCATCCTCGGAATTCCGATGGACACTTGGCCTGCGCTAATGTAAAAGCAGCACCTCACGGTGGAAGTGAATATCTGGGTGGTTTGTATATACTGTATATTGTGGTCAATAACAGATAGATAGTTAGATAGATAGATAATGATAGATAGAAAGAGTAGAGGCAAAGCAAATCCTAGGATACATTCAGCATAATTGTCTGCACAAATTCATATAATTCAGGCAATTCAGGCGAAGTGTTCGTACGTATGTATGGCATCGTGAATCGTAAAACAAGAACATCTACAAACTTTAGGGATATACTCATCATAAACATGGTCAAGTCAGCCAGTGCTATAGTTTACCTCGAGAAAAAACAACGGGAAACTAGACTTGGGAATTGAACTCTCATAGATCCTGAGTGTAAAAATCGTAGAAACTCTTAACAGGTGCAAATAAAATGGAGAACTACGCACTATCCATTCGGGAATGAAACCAACTCACTAAACATGGAACAACAAAAATCACACTAACCCATTTATAAATGGAAAGAAAACAACTGAAGGGACTTACTGACCAGGCACTACACTCCGCTGTGAAAAACTGGGCACAAGCACCACAACCGGCCCTGCAAGGCGTGCTGCTCTCCTGGCGTAGCGTATCATGGCAGGCTGGGAATAAAACATGTTCTTTTGCAATCCACAACTCAAATGCCCCATGGTGTTGGAATATGTGTATATTTACTGACATTTACACCAAAAATGAGCCTAGACAAGATTTTTGAAACTTAACTACTGAATGTTACAGTAAGAACATCAATACAAATTAGATAGCCCTTGGGATACCAATGTTTATCTATTTGAAGGTTTGTTGCATATCTAGCTGGTGGTTTCAACCTATCTGAACAATATGCTCGTCGTTGGGGGATCGTCATCGCATTTCTATGGTTGCTAACGAAAGTACATGAAACTAGCAACATAACCATCAATGTTAGACCAAATGATGAAATATCCTCATTGTATATATATATATATAATTATATATATATCCTCTGGTAAACTAACATAACTATGGAACATCACAAACTTCAATGGATAAATCCATTATAAATGGCCATTTTCAATAGCTATGTTAAATTACCAGAGGGTATATAATAATATTATGTACGTATACATGTACATATCAAAATCTTAGATGATTTATTTCCTTTGCAAAGTATGAATATCCCTGTAGCTTTGTTGGCGACCCAGCACCAACGGCCTGCACCTTCGCTGGAGTGAAAACCTGTTCAATGGCGGGTGTTTTCTTGGGACGTTGCCGGAGTCATCCACAAGCAAATGTGTTAAGTGAGTTAAGTGGGATAACATTGATAACATGACATCATGACATGGTGTATAACGTGATCTAACATAGCATGAACATATTATAATATATTATATTCATGGCCACCTTAATGGCCAACACTAACCGCAAGAACATGGATAAACTCCGTAGAACAAGTCCCCAAAGTAGGAATATACGTGACAATTTGAAGTTTGAATTATAACCCAAGGTTTGTCCCAAACAATTTGGTTCCGTCCCCATGGTTCTTGTAGACATATCATCACGTTACCTCTGAATGCTGGGTTCACGTTCAACCATTTGCAAGGATACAAATCCTGATGTTCCACAGCTCCGGTTTCAAAAGGTGCCCCATTACAAGAGCCAAAACAACCCTTTGTGGTAATTAAAGGAACCAAATATAATGTCGGTTAGTTTCCAACATATGGATCTCACATGTTCCATTCATGGCATGATTACCAACATTTACGGCAAATATGAGCCAAATGTTGGTAAACATTCCATACCAGTATATGGAACATTGGGGATGTCCCCATCCTAATACTGTTGCAACACAATGTATCCACAAAAAACGACATCACTGACAATGAAATTGACATTGTTTATGCTAGGTTTCAACTTCCCATCTGTTATGGGAGCATCTTTGCGGGTCCTTCTATAGATGTATATAGCATCGTTGAGATGCTTGGGGTCTCACAAAATCTCACAAAAAACATGGAAGTCATCTATACAATGTGGGTCCACCAATTTTTTGGTTAGTTTATAAACCCCATTCAGAGATAAGTATCATGAACTATAGTAATTGGGATTTCTAATTCATTTAATAATTTAATTATAATGAAAGCTTCAGCTTCCCCAATACTCCACCGGCGTTGGATTCAACATAAACCCGCCTTGCAACGCTCCTCCGGGAAGCGCAGGTCCTAATTTCGAAGGATGGGATGATGGGAGCAACCGAAAAGTTTATTGCATGTTTGAGCGTGTTTTGAATATTGAGATGAATTCAATGTGTAATTACCATTTCTTTAAATTTAATATCATCATATAAATCATAATTATATATATATATTATACTTGATTTATCTCTACCCTCTCTGGTAAGCTAACCGTTTACGAACTGGAAAATCACAATTTTTCAAAACGGTACATCAACGAACTAAATGGCAGTGGCTTCAAAAGCTACGTAACAAATTACAAGAGGTATATATATCCAGATTTTGGTCTTTGTGGCTTGATTTTCATGCCGTCTGGGGATCTGAGGCAATGGACAATCACCCGTCTACTCGCACGATTTACGTGTCAATGATGGTGATTTTCCAAGGAAAAAAAGGAGGTTGAACGAACTCCGCTCTGCATCGCCTAACTGTTTCAAGTTTTAAACCTCTGGTTTCTGCCTTGCCTTTAGACATCCTGCTGTGCTGGGATTTTTCTCCACTTTGTGAGTTAGAAATGATTAGGATTGGCAAATTACGACCTTGGATAACATATTTTGTTGCGGAGATGACATATTCATATATATAATTATATATATACATATATATATATATACAGTATTATACAGTATATTATTTTATACATTGATATACATTAATATATATATATTATACCAGACAGTTCCCTGTGACCTTAACGGCATTTTTTTGATAAGTGGCCTGAATGAAAAGGGTCACTTATAAAAACATCCAAAGAGATCCCTTTCCTCTGATGTGATATGCGCCAACTAGGTCACTTAGACAAAATCAAGGTCACTTAGACCATTGGAGAATCGGTTGGATTATATAACATCATCAATTTGGATGAATTGTGTAATAACCTCTCTTCGGCATACTGTACCAACTATGGATCAAGTACTACCTGCCCAACTTATCCCAACCGCCGGCTGATCCGCCCTGATGGGCACCGACCACATCGTCTTCAAGCTGGTGGTGCGAAGGACCGGTTTTTCTCCGTTGGCCACTGTGTCATGGGCCCTCTATGAGTTCCCTGTGCCACCGTACGCAGACGTAAGCAACATATCTAAGCAGCGGCATTGAACTCTCTGAGGAGTTCATCTCGCATAGAGCTCAGCCGCATCACGTTGAGGAGCCAGAACAATTCAATGAACCACTGCCGTGCCATTTGGCAAGGAATAGCTTCTAAACCAAAGTCCTTGCATGCCCCTACCATGTCCTCATCACCATAACATGCCACCCACAATGGGTTCAACCTCCAGGACTGGTCATAGCATACGTGGTCCATCCTCAGATACAAAAAGGTAGATGTGAAATACTGGTATATAACTGGATCACGAGGACACCCACGACGTTTTTGACATGATATACAGACTAGAATCTTGTGCAGTTTGGGGCGAATCTTCCAAAGGAGCTTGTTCTGAGAAATGGCTTCCACTGCCAAGACATTCAGGGCGCAGTGATAAAGATAGCAACATTCCTGAGTAGAACCGAGAGAGGTTTCTCAAACCATATTTAATATAGAAAAACTTAAACCTGGTTCCAGCGCCAATAGCGGACCCGTGGTTTTTAATGTGTCTTTATTTCAGTCATGTTTCATCCATGTGCTTAAAACTGTTGCGTCAAATATTTTCATTCATGTCACTCCTTGTTATGAATGCTGTGCACTGGTTGAACCCGTAAGGTGCTGTGGATCACAGGGCGGACTGTATTGGACCCCAGCAACTGGAGAGAAAGTCAAACGGGTCACGTAGCAAAAGGGTCACTTAGACCAATAAATATTATATCCCAGAGCGTAAGTGGCTTCTTTCTTATCTTTCCCTAAGTGGCTGCAAAACGAGGGCACTTTGAATGCTCTGGTAAAAAAAAATAATTATAATTATAATTATATTATATATATATATATATTATGAAGAATGAATTTCACAGTTCAGGGTTCATCTGAATACTTTGTCTACACACTATCCCCTACCCGCTGTCGGATGATCCTGGATATTCTCAACCGGTTTCCTATGTGAAATTACTGGAGAGTCGCCTGTCCCCGTCCTGCATGTCTGCGGCTCCCAGAATGTAGCCACAGGACTGTCGGGCGATGATTTTCACGAAACAGAGGATACAATGAAACGGAAATTGGCTAAGGGCAAGGGATCTGGCCAAAACTGATTGCTTTTTGAAAAGGGAACCAGCCAACTTTTTTTGGTAAAATTAGGGATTTAAGCAACAGAAAGCGACATCGCATCCAATAATCTGGCTGTCCACCCCCATCAGATCTGGTCAAATCACAGCACTTCCTAAACTGTGAAGATCCCTACAATGTTGGGCCCTCCAGATGTAAGTTGGTTTGTAAACCCTATTAATTAGTTAGAGCTATCAGTATCGTAAGCCATAGATATTGGAACTCTAAGTTTCAACTTAGCTACCGTACTACCTAGTGGTGTCTAGGGGCCCCACTTTGTACAAATCCCAGTGGTCCCCATCTCTGAAAGCGTCCCAATTTCCCAATCATCCCCCATCCCAATCATCCCCCAGCAGCCCTAGTATTAGCTCGTGACAGCCAAGGTCACGAAACATCAGACATGTCCAGACTGAGAACCCTTCACTTGCCAAAGAAAGGCCTCATGGGAAATGGATAGTTCCAAGAGATGATACAAAAAAACAACCTCCTGGTGTCATCAAACATGACAGGCCACTGGAAAATCTCCAAACCCGAGCTTTATAGCTGGGAAAATCATTGAACTCAATAGTCAATAGAAGGGATTTTCCAGCCAACCACGTTTGACTACCGGAGAGTACGCAGAAGGAATATTGTTTGCTTGTCTTCTTGGGGAGCTTTTGAGACATGTCACTGGTAGGTAGGCTATATCTTCCACTGCAAGTGGGATCAGCAAACTCCATTTATAGCTGGGGGTACAACCACACACTAGACCTTGGGATCCACGAATCACTTTATAAACAATAAACATCAAATTCATTCCATAACCCCCCTGTGTGGTTTGAGTGGGGAAGTTGCAATGAATATCAGAAATTTGGGGCGGATCAGTTGCTAGCCTCTTTGACGCCTCAAAAACATTGCCGCCTTGAGATATCCTGCATTAAACAAAAACTAGCTGGGTAGTCTATGTATGCATGTATGCATGCATGTATGTATGCATGCATGCATGTATCTATTGACCTATCGATCTATCGTTTAATTACTTTGTTGTATATCAGTTTATTTTATCTTATCTATCTTACCTATCCTACCTTATCTATCTTATCCACCATGTCTGTGTTATTTACTTTATCTACCTGTTCTATCTTATCTGCATTAATTATTTTATCGATCTTATCGATCTAATCAATCTATCCATCTTGTCTATCTTATCTATCTAATCCATCTTATCGGTCTTCTCCATCGTTGACAGACATGCTATCTCCAAGTGCTTGGCGAACAGCCTGATCAGAAATGGCGTCTACAAATGGTTGCACCAAGGGAGCTGGCACGCCCTGGGGTCGAGCAGCTTCCCACATGGATTTGATCCCACACGAGACCGCGTCAGACACGGAACAACCCATTTTCGTGCTGACTGAAACTTCACACTTGATCCAACATCTAAGATGTAATTCCTCTGCCAGATTTCCTCCTTGCCGTAAATTGTGTGCATGACCGCCGTACAACAAGTGACCTGGCGCAATTCTTCGCCTGGAGAGCTGACAAGCTGAGGATGGCCAGAGACACAGGTCATTCGAGGTCAGATCCAGGGTACAACCTCCAGAATCCTGCGCGTACAGGTGTCGGTTCAATACTTTTTTCTCCAAATCGTTTTTAATCATCCTATCTATCTTATCTATCTGATCTATCTTTTCTGTCTTAATCTGTTGTTTCTGTCTTATCTACCTTACCTATTCATCTTATCTATCTTACCTATCTTACCTATCTTATGTATCTTACCTATCTTATCTTATCTATATTCTCTATCTTGTCTATCATATTTATGTTATCTACTTTTTTCTACCTTATCTACATTATTGATCTTATCGATCTTTTCTATCTAATCCATCTTATCTATCTTATCAATTTTATATACAGTATCTTATTTGTCTTATCCAATCTATCCAATCTATCTAATCTATCTAATCTATCTAATCTAATCTATCTAAAATCTATCTAATTTGTCCAATCTTATCTATCTATCTAATCTGTTTAATCTAATCTAACTATCTAATCGATCTGATCTAATCAAATCTAACCTAAAGTAATCTAACTATCTATCTGCTTAGATCTATGTGTATATATATGTTAGGTTATTCATGTCCCGCTTCTGGGAACACATTTAAGACCATTTAGCTACCCTTACCCTCCATATACTGTTGGTAAAACTTTCCGTCAGCAGTTGATTTTCCCAAAAACGTGCCCCATGTCTATTTGATTGATACAACCGTTGTTCTTGCTGATTGACCCTCCAAAATTCAACATGGAACCCAACAAGGTCCACATCCAAAAGTAAAAACGTGGAACTGCGATTTTCAGAACCACCTTTTTTCAGATTCCATGTAAATTCACAGGGTATAAATCCCCAAGCCCTTGTGTGTTCAGCCCTCATTACATTGATGGATTTTTCACATCTCCCGTTCCAAGTCCATCACCTGAATGGGACATTTCGAATCCACCTGCTTCAGAAAACAGTCGCGACCTGACAGGGATCGCCTGTGAACATGGCGATAGTGAAAAATAGAATGGGTTGTACACCTGGGTCTTCGATTAGTATCTGCTCGCAGTGTTTCTTGGATTTTTGTTCATTCTGCCTTTTTTAGATTTTAATGCTCCTTGAACCCAACACACCCATTTGAATTTGTATAATGTTGGCTTCAAAACGCACAAAGTAAAAAATGCCAAGAGTGGTACACAAACGCTCCTTTGGAGAAAAAACAAAAAGTCTCCCAAATGAGCATTTATTTGTGTTTTTTCGAGGACGCAAATATAAATAAATAAATAGTATACTGCTAGTAAATATGATAGGTAATGTATGGTGTGTCTACGCATTGGGGCTTTTCCACCCATTCTATGGATATGTTAACAGGAAACTCATTATAAACCATCACACGCAGATACATTACTATATTTTCGGACAAACCCATTCAGTTTAATTCAACTACAAGCATAAGCATATATTGTGTTAAACATGGTTGAATCAATATCCATTACGCTGTATATTCAGGTTATTTGATCCATGTCAGTTGCAGACGATGTGGGGCAGATTTGTTTCCAGTCCAGAAATCAGGAGAAGATCCGCGCCATAAGTCAAGAATGCAGCAGAGAAGAAATAAGTTTGAATCTGATCTTGTCATCTGGATCACGGCACCTACCTCCTGGTGTATGCTGTCCATGGCTTAGGGGTTCAATATCTTGAAAGAATGCTTTGGCGCTTCTTCAGGTTGGCCGCGTTCGTAGGGCACTGCACCGGTCCTCGTGCACAACGCACAAGGCACGACCCCGATACTCCAAAGGTCTGTCTGGAAGCTATGCAAAGATCCCGGGCTCGGGAAGCATCAGCCTGAAAAGCTCTGCTCAATGAAAAAGGCTGCAAAGGCCTATTTCCCTGAAACGAACGGGGTTTATTGCCTGACATTTACTCGGCTGCGAAAAGGGTTGTCTGTTTGGTCCAATCTTCTGACTCCTCTTCAAAGTATGAGCGAAATGTCATTCCATTAATTGTACCAGCTCGTTAAGAATGGGATTCCGATTCATGGATATTGGATGACAATGGAACAATTTCTAGTCTACAAAGGGCAAGTTTGCACTGCGCGACCAGAATCATCAACGAAGCGTCATTTATCAATTATAGTCCCATCTGTTTGATGGTTTGATGGTAGACCCCATATTTGGTGCTTACTTGTCCCTAGAATCATCAACCTCACCAGTGGGGCTGTAGCAGCCACTGCCACCAAGCTGCAAGCACGATGTCGAAAAGGACAGCGAAAGCCTTTGCACTTCCTCAGGTCGTGCTTGGGAGTTTCCGCGCCGGAGGTTTCAGAGATCATTCAAGGGTTGGCCTCAAAATGGGAATGTGATAAATGTATTTAATAAATAATAAGTAAACACACAAATACATAAATACATATATATATATACATAAATACATATATATATATATATATTTATTTATCGAAATTGCATTGGAATATATGAACCATATGATATGATATATGATATGATATGATGTGATAATATATGATATGTGGGTTTGCGTCTTGACTCCAACATGGAATACATATGTGCCACTGTATAACCTCAACTGATGGCCATTTTTGGTGCTGATGTTTTTTCGGCCACTGGAGTTGGGGTATCCTACGATACGTGGGGCCTAAATAACAAAGTTGCTTTTTAAATCCAATAAAACATGATTGCGATATTATTGGATTATAAACATATAATATTTATAGTCCAATAATCCAATACCATCCAATAACTATAATTATTGAGGTTTAAACACCAACAAACAGAACTGGGGGGGCACATACTCACAATGTCCCCCGAAGATAGGTACTGTAAGTTGAATTCTGAATGCAATGCCTGTTGAATGAATAGGGTGGATGTGGGGGCACCACTTTCTATGGGATCGTTAGGCTCTGAAAGTTGAGAACTTACCCAGAAGTATCCCAGGTTCCAGATTGCTGGCGATATTATATTTGTATATATATATATTATAAATCCAAATCATATGCATATAACATATTGCAAGTCCTAAGAGAGATCACCATTTCTGTGAACTACAGTAAATCACGCGAGTCTTGCCCGTTTGAGCAGTGATCAAAACTCCATGCCATCCCTTTACACTGGTTGGTTAAAAGGATTTCCCATGATGGAGTGTGACAATCTCCTATATATCGGATAGTATAGCCACTTGTAATCAAGAATCAATCATCATTTATGACTTGTATCAGCATATGTTTGCTGGTTAAACCCCACATTTTGTGATAACATCTCATCACATTTCCCAACCATCATCAACCAACCAGGGCTTTTGAACAGCTTTGAACTACCGCGGTCATTTTCAACGAGCTTCTGGGAGACCTTGCAAATGCTGCAGGTCCAGTTGCTGGTGCAGGGATCCTGGCGGGGTCAGAGATACCAGTATTATGCCGATTTATGCCGTATCAACTGATCACGCACACGAAATCTTCCTGGAACAATATCATCCCATTGCAAAAGAATAGACAGTGGACAGGTGCATTAAAAAATCACGATTCCACTGTCCCGATGAATCCCTCTTTTCATAGGCAAAATCAATAGATCCACTACATTTCAAAGGGATTCATGTGGTAAAGGAAATGCCATGTTTACCATCCCCAACATCACCATTTCCTGGGTGGGATTCCAACCATCCCCAGTCATGGTAGCTTTATGGCAGCCAGGGTGTCCCACAATTCGGTCAAGTAACGAACCCAAAAAATCTGTAGGGACCCTTCTGGTGGTCACTCGCAACGAGGCTCCAGGAGAAGTCAAGTAGTTTGTTAGCAAGATAGAACCCAGTCGAATGGTGATTCAATGATCTAAATGGCACAAACATGGATCAAGTCCATTGGTAATCATTGGCATATTTCCAGACATGGGTATGTAAAGTAGTCCAACATATTCCAACCACTAAGATCCACTAAGCTGTTTCTATCCGCATCCCCTGTCACTACGTCGCGGCCAAGGGGCATCTGGAGCGGGGGCTACCCCCAAACCGTCCAGGAAATCTCGCAAGTCCTGGAAGGCACTGGACCGAACAGATGTAAACTTAGAGAGTTCAAACTGCGCAATCCAATGATATGATATAAAAATAAGAGAAATTATAAGTGGTCCCCAATAATATCTAATTTTTGTGGACCTCTGATATCCAATGATATTTTTTTACAGTCTTTAGGGCCCCACAAAAAGAGATAAATCATGATAAATCATTCTCCAGAAAAAATCATCGATGATATTTTGGGCTAACTATAAATGATTAAATCAAGCAACCTGGAGATTGTAGCCACACAAGACTGAGTATGTCAGGAGGTAGAGTCAAACATTTGATTTCTCCTGTCATCAAGAGGTTTTGCACCCCTAGGTTTCGATTAATTGGCTTCTCCTTTCGCATGGTGTTTCGCATGGTTTCTGGCATCTAAAACTCATTGATTTCCAAAGGAAAACCGATTTATGATCATGTTTTCATTGGAAAATCATTTCACCAAGAAACATTGATGATTTCACCAAGAAACATTGATGATTTCACCATGGTTTCTGGCATCTAAATCTTCTTGGTGAAATCATCAGTTTCATTGGTTCTAACCCTGTCCCGTCGGTCCTCAACTGAAGCTCCGTCGCTTCCACCAGGATCTTCTAAGCGCTCCTGGTAGGTTTGAAATTGGTGGATGGCAGATGGCAGATACACAATAAAAAACACTTTGGGTTAAACACATACTGTATAATCCTGAAACTAGATATCTTAAAATCATGTTGTCTTACGGCTACATCATCTTGTGATTTTTCATCTTTTCTTCGCTGGTTTCGACCCAACAAGTAGGGATCATCGTTGTGGGGTCCCCAGTTCGCAAGTTTCTCCCAAAGGACCGGCTCGGTCTGGGGATAGCTGCTCTGGCTGGCAACATTCCCCTTTTTGGTTCGCACAACCACGTTAAATTCCTCGAATTTGCTGGCTACATCACATTTTTTATGTTTTCTCATGCTCAGATCTGGTTCCAAAGGAAAACTTGCCCAAATTCAAGTTCCAACCTTTGAATCCATTTTCCACCTTTTTATGAATGGGAGAACATTCTGATTAGCTATTGGTAGCTAACACTGGGTCTGTCATGGCAAATCCAATGATTAAAAACCTCGTATATTTCCCGATTTGTTCAAGGCCGTTTCACTGGAAGTTTCCTATGGAACCAGCCCAATCCAAGTGACTCATCAGTTCAATGGTCATTTCAGGATCCTAAATTGGAGGTACTGTACCATATAAGGCCATATATATACTAGGTACCTCCAATCTAGGATCCTGAAATGGCCATTGATCAGTCCTGAAAAACCATCAGCTGCTGCTTGGCGATCAACTTCTGCCTCTGGGCGGCCAACAGCCGTCCTTTGAGGCGCTCTTTGAGCGCCTGCTGCTGCTGGGCGCCTCGGCAAAGGCAAAGGAACAGGTGGAACAGGTTTCATGGGATATCACTGCCGAATCAATGGGTGTATATCATATACACATATATAATATGTATATTATATATATAAATAGCCATAGATAGCCCATTTATATGGAATTGTCTGTCTTTTCCCATGGTTTTCCACTTTTTAAATCGCTAGGACCGGCGCCGTTCAAACGACCCGAGGCACGCATGTTGCTGCGCAAGGAAGCGATGGCTCGGCTGCAGAGATAGGCGCAGGAACCAGGGCTGGAAGGTGCAGCCTGCAGAGGATTAGCATATGCATGTTGTATACAAGTTATATGGTTATACAATAGTTATAGATATATAGTTATATATACATAGTTATATATAGTTATATAGTTATATAGTTATATAGTTATATAGTTATATAGTTATATAGTTGTATATGTTATATAGTTACATATATAAATGCAAATGTAAATGTATATCCAAAATTAAGTGCAAATAGGAGATCATAAGAGATTATTAACATGTTATACATCATGTTGTGTATGGATTGTACATGTAGTTGCAAGAAATAATGCATATAGAGATATTTAACATACGTAGCTACACACATTATGTATGTATATCTGAACATGACTAGGCAATTAGACATAATTTGTACCTTATTGAAAAAAAAAACAAGACCAGTCCAAGGTGCCACAGCTACCGTCGTCGCCACAGTGCCGTTGGGTCCAGCGCTTGGTGCAGCGGGAGCAGGGACGGCCTGCGAAAAGCTGGGATTTTGCCAATGAAAATGGGGACTCAACATGATTCAACCATGGCTAAATGGAAAATCCCTTATTTAATGAAGGTTTAAAGCTGGGAAATATGGGACAATCATCGAACTGAATGGAGGTTTAAATGGACACATCATCTATAAACCATGGGACCATGGGATATAATATGATATCATGGCTAAATGATGATGTCAAATGGTGATTTTAGGTGGCTTTAGCCAATTTCAGCAAGTGAATATTTAAGCGGGACACATGTTTTTGGATGGTAATTCAACAAAATGTGATGGATACAGTGGATACCCTCCATTGATCTAGACGAACAGATTGCTACCAATACAACAATGTCCGACCCCACAATTGGGGCTAAGGTTTTGCTGAAGTTTTTGTTGAGATAACCATGTCAAATGTGCTAAACTCGACAGACTTGGTTTACAAGGGCATGCTCTATACCTTTGGAAACCGACTTGGTTTACAAAGTTGATTGGCGACTGAAAAGCAACCGATGGAAACCGGTTGATCCTGAGCTCTCACAATCTCGAAATAAAGCTGAAGTGTTGTCACGAAGGAGTTTCACTTATGAGCAGCACAAGCAGAATGTGAGCATCACAACAATGAGAGAAAAAGGGGCACGTGTTGCAAATGAGATTGATGAGACAAAAACAAAGAATGAACAAAAAAAGTTGAACAATTTAGTGTGCCAAGATTTCTTTCACAACATGTGATCTTTGTCAATGCACAAAAAGCAATTAAAAAACATCACTGCCATTTAACGTCACTGTTCAGCTGACCGGAACTTTCTGGGCAAGGCAACGTTAGGCAGGCTTATTGGGGGGCCCCCGTAAGTAACCAGAACTCTTGGGTGTTCACATTAGTGATCACCATTTCGATGTTGACCCCCCTCAACGTATGTGGGTTCCCTGTCATAAAATGATGTTTCAACTGTTTCAATCTCATGTTTTGGCATTAGTTAGAATGATGCACATCTCTATATTTTAGTGCAATATCATCCCTCGCTGGACAAAATTGTCCATGGTAAAAACCTCAATGTTTCATTGTTATCGGTCGAACATTTCATGGTTTCATCCCGAAGTTCTTCATGGATAATTTGAATATTCTCATTTTTTTGATGATTTGGATGGTTCAATCAAACTTCATTCCAACATTTTGCTCCTTTTCCACATCATCAAATCATTGAACTCACAGATCGCTTTGTGATGCTTTTGTTTGACATGTTTTTTTTCATGTCAAAGTCAACAAACAGGAAAAAAAAACATCGAGCAGTCGACTCATCCGCCTTCGGTACAGCGATCTTGGCCTGGCTCTGGGCTCGATTTTGGAGGATCATTTGGACCCGCCATTGATGGATTAAAACCAAAAACATCCATAATGTCTGTGTCTACATGTATTTGGAAATGGATTATTCCATACTATTTTTACATATATGCTTTCCTACAATGGAAAGCGAACCTGTGGGAATCATCGAGTCACCTGAATCTTTGTCATGTGATCATGAAACAATGTGTATGGACATGGAACATCTACGCAAATCTAGCCGATGAAATCCACATGCATTCTGCTTCAGTAGCTCAAAAGGTCAGTGCTTGGTCACATTTCGATGTGAATCCCACGATTCATAAGTTGTTCAGAGTCATGGTGAATCCCTTTCAGGCTCTTAAATGTAGTAACTAGTAATTCCTATCGATGAGTTATAAATTAAACTGCATTTGCTAAGGAGAAAACTACCCGCAATGGCAATCTAGCCGGACACAATGGTGGGTTTGTGGATGTCCTGTTCTTGGACATACTTATCGCTGATTTGTGTATTATATTGGCCATCCATGCAACATCCCAATCTCTTTCAGCTAGATCCTGACTCTTCGGTATTTAACATAGCTTCACTAGCTATATATCTGGGCAAATTAAAATAATTCACGAACCTGAAATAAGGCAATTTTGGTCCTTATAATTTGCCCATATATATAATTATATATATATATGTTAAATTACCAGAGGGTACTTCCCTTTCTTGTTGGTGTACAGCCCTCCTTCTTTTTTGGCGCTGCCGGTTCCTCGAATCATTATTTCCCATTGAAACAAACCACAACGTTATATATTATAATAAAACAACCACTTCAGGAGACAAGTCTAGACTCCAGACCATGTTGTTGGTGATACAATGCAATCATCATCATCATCATCATCGTCATCATCATCATCACCATCATCATCGTTATCATCATCATCATATAAAAATAATATATATATATATATATAATTTATAATATTATATATATATATAATATATTATATAAAAAAATATATATATATATATATATATTATATTATATATAAACTATAATATATATATATATATTAAATAATATATAATATAATAAATATATATTGTAATATATAAAATATAATATAAAATATAAAATTTATAATATATATATATATATTATATTTTACAATTTATATATATATAAATAAAATTATATATAAT
>Ga0126342_10000593_pt1 | contig 41658 bp, 28 predicted proteins | sample Cyp1metagenome_FD_92528 | JGI IMG/M metagenome (GOLD analysis project Ga0126342, IMG submission 92528) | Coral microbial communities from Lord Howe Island, Old Settlement Bay, Australia - Cyphastrea 1 metagenome | ecosystem: Host-associated > Invertebrates > Cnidaria > Coral ...
TTGCCAGCTACTTAAGTGGCTTATGTTGTGGGAGGAAGAGGTCGCAAAGAAAAGAGAAGAGACCGAAGACTTGCAGAAGAAACTGCAGGAAGCCTCTGCAATGCAGGCTGGTTTCTTGCCATTTTTTTGCGTTCTACTGTCTGTGGTGTCCGCAGACAGTAAAGTTGGTTTTATATCTGCAACAAGTATCAAAAAACAGATGGGTTTGCTTCGTGGCACATTTCTACAAATGGATGGGTAGATGATCCAACGGATCCAAGCCCAGCAGTTTGGTTTCCAAAAAAGGTCCCCAACTCTGATCCAACTCTGGTGGGATAAAGCATCTTTGTATCACTGAAACCAAGGTGCTTAGCGGCTATGTACCATGCATGCACCGTGCAATTGCACAAGCGCGTCAATTGATGTTTTGAATCAATTACAATCTTCCCATCTTCAGATCTGAAAACACACAGGTTATATCAGGTTATGGTTTCCGAAAAGTCATGGGTGCCCCAGTCATCATCCAACTCCTTAGATCATCTTCGTATTGTTTTCAACACAACGGTGACGGGGGATCCATGAGGCCGAAATGGAGCAGCAGCAGCTTCAAGCGGCTGCACTGCAGGCCAGGAAAAGATGCGAACGCAAACGCGAACCCAAAGTGGTTGGTGGTTTCAAACATTGGTTTAGTATGGGGTAATGATTGTTAATCATGGTTAATAATGGTTAATAATCACTGGTTGGTGGTTTCAAACATGGCTTTTATCTTCCATTTCATATATGGGATGTCATCCCAACCCCATTGACGAACTCATATTTTTCAAGATGGTTATTGCACGACCAACCAGCAAAAAACTGGCTTCAGAAAACCAAGATGTCATTTTGTTGTTAATCTGACATCGTGGTTGATATATCGCCATTGGTATATAGAAATTATAAAACCAAGTGGGTTTGTCTATCATCGTGGTTTTCGATATATCCACTCGGCATATTGGTGTTTATTTTTTCATTTGTGATGATCAGCGTCAATTCATCCAGTTGATGACTGAGGTATATCTTTGTAATGCTTAGTATTTGTCGGATATCGCTATATGGACTCCAGAATTCATCCAGTTGCAGTACTACAGTTCTAGCAGTTATAGCCCTTAACAGCTGTAACTGGCTTATAATGATACATATATATATATATGCATACAATTATATATATACATATAATCATATGTATGTATAATAATAATAATATATTATTATTATTATTATTATTATATAACCTTAGTTACACGAGTTACGATCCCATCTATGACTGTTAGGGGGCCATAGCTGGTATATCTTGGCTTATGCTCCCAGCGGGAGCCACGGTTGGGTCAATCGACGTGCATGAGGATTTCCTGAAGATCCCCGAACTAAATGGAGGGTTACCATATTTAATCACTCACCATGAAATCCCTTTAAATCCCAAAAACTCGCCATTTTTCTCACTCAACTACCAGGTTCATTGGAATAATTGCTCAAATCACCATTGATCTAAATGACTCAAAGTACCATGGTACTCGTCAAATAATCGACATATATCATGTTTTATATTTAACAATTTCATCAAATTCTCATACTTGATTGAATATATCTGGTACCATATTTAACCATTTATATATCATTATATATCAAATTATCAGATAATGGACATGGTATAAATGGTACTACTCAAGATTAATCACTGTTTTACTTCATGCTTACCATAGATGTCCTTTTCACACTGGTTGGTTGAGCAAAATAGAGGGGTTTCTTCAGGTATATCATTATATATATCAAATTATCAGATAATGGACATGGTATAAATGGTACTACTCAAGATTAATCACTGTTTTACGTCCTTTTCCCACTGGTTGGTTGAGCAAAATAGAGGGGTTTCTTCAGGTTTACCCCTTCAACAACAGGTAAGTTTGATGATAGATGGGATTAACCAGCTCCCGGCCCGGCCCCTTTTTTTTTCCCACAAGGACATATTATTGATTTATAACTCAAACAGGAGAAATATGGGAAAATATGGGAAAATATGGGAAATGTGCTTGGGATGACCATACTGTATGTACAATTTGAAGTCAAAGAACTCAAATTGATAGCAAACACAACATGGTAAAAATGGGAGAAATATGGGAAAATAGTGGATGCCCATACTAATATATGACTCGTAGCTGGGAAGAGCAGATTAAAATTGGAGAAATATGGGATTTAGCCAAGATCATGGTGCTTTTTTGTTGGTTTTAGCCAGCAAGGATGGGGATGTTGCGGTGAGGTACTGGTGGTAAACTGGTGGTAAACTTTGATCAAAGGATCATCAATGCCAAAGTCGGTACCTTTATAATTCTGAGACCGGGGGCCATACTGGATTAGTTACCCTCTGGTAAACTACCACAGCTATGGAAAATCCCCATCTTTAATGGGTAAATCAACTATAAATGGCCATTTTCAATAGCTACGTTAAATTACCAGAGGGTATGCCATTTTCGAAACTCGTTATGCCCCTCTGCCAGAGAAGTGTTCTCTTTTTGAAGACTCCTTTTTTTGACCGGAAACTTCCTGACTCAGGCGGAACTGGAAAAACAGAAGAAGGAGAATGAAGAGCTTCAAAAATAGTTACACGACACGCCGACACAGGCCTTCTTGAATGACTGGACTTGAGCATGTCATCACTGGATGGTGGTTACCATAAGTCATGGGGGAACGCAACATTTGATCTAACAATGGCTCGTTTTTAATGGGGAAGCCAATGGTTGAATGGGGACCGGGGACCCAATTTTTTCGAAATCATTTGGAACGCGTGAAAGTGTTGAACTCAGCCAATTGCCGTAGCTGAAAAAATTGGGGACTTGCGATCTAAGCATGGAAAGGGGAACAGCCAACAGATGACAGGCTCCAAGACCTTTGAATCAATGGTTGACCTGGTTATCATTGATCATGCTGTGGACAAAATGCTGCAGCACTTTGGTCACTATTGGTGACTATGAAACACTGTAGATAATGGGATTATAGTGGGCTAAACATTTAGCAACTGGTGCAGGATTTCTTCCATCCACAATATGTTTATACACAATCCATAGATATAGCTGGAGGCAGTAAGTTGAAAATGAACTTTTGCAAGTACTGTAATCAAAGGCACTCAAAGGTTCTTGCAACGGCCAATCCAGTAATGAATGATTGGTAGTATTGGCTCATGATTTCAGAAATCCCAAAAAACTTTAGCCTCTGACCATTAGAGTCGCACTTGGGAATATGATCTTGCGCAAGCAGTGCTTTTTTGCGAATGACATAAGAATTTTAAGGCTCCTACCCATCAACCAACATCGATCAAAGCATCAAAGCAGATTTGTGGGGCCCACATTCTCTTCTTGCTTAAATCTCCAAAAAATGTGGTGCCCCCAACAGTTGTTGCCCCTCTTCAAAGACAAAGCAATCTGGGTTGATCCATTTTTATCAATTTTTATCAATTTTTATCCTAATTTTAGTTGATGAGATATCTGGGCCAAGTGTAACTACCGAACCCTGTTCTCCCGAGCCCTGGAATCATTGTTCATAAGGGGAATCATCCCAAAATGGCCGCAAGTTTCATGTTAGTGTATTATAATTTTACCAGATTTAGCACTTTTGGGAAGATCCTACTAACCTTGCAATGTCGAGGCCCCCAAACGATAGCGAGACGTTGACGCACAGAGCATTGTATATAATTTGGCCAGAGATATCTATGGAAAATCACCATTTTTAATAGGTAAACCATGGTAAACCATCTACTGTATAAATGGGCCATCTATACCATGGCTATGTTAGTCATAACCAGAGGGTAAATCATCACTGGTTGGTGGTTTGGAACATGGCTTTTATGACTTTCCCATCATATTGGGAATAGTACCCCCAACTGACGAACTAGATCCGGTTGGAGGTGTCCTGGGGGTACCCCCCAAATCCACGCCACTTCGTGGTTGATAATGGTTAGTAATAGGTAACAATGGATAATAATAGTGGTTAATAGTGGTTAATGGTGGTTGATGATGGATAATAGTGGTTAATAGTGGTTAATAGTGGGTAATACTGGTTAATAAAGGTTAATAGTGGGCAATAGTGGTTAATGGTGGTTGATAAAGGTTCATAGTGGCTAATAGTGGTTAATAGCGGTTAATGGTGGTTGATAGTGGTTGGTTAACAGTGATTGATAGTGATTAATAGTGGTTAATAGTGGCTAATAGTGGTTAATAATGGTTAATAGTGGTTAATAGTGGTTATAGTGACTGATAGTGACTGATAATGGTTGTTCAAGCGTTAATCATTTATGTAATTGATGCTGAGTTATCGATGGTTATGGCTACGAATGATTATTGATGCTATCAATGGTTCATCCCCTGCCCCCAATACTAAACACCCCCTAAATGGTCCAAGTATGTGGAAATCACCTTTTAAACCATGCTTTCGTTGATGGGATCGTTGAAACCTATGGTGACTAAAAAAAGGGGATCCCCCATGTCTCAGAATCCCCAGGTTCAAGCATGTTAAATCTCGATTCTTGGGCTGGCTTAAAGCATAGTACTTTGCCTTTTTGTGGTTCAATCGCATGAATTCACCGAATCAACATCAATGGTTATCTGTAGATACAATCATCCTGAAGTATAGATGATGTGGATGGAATATGGATTTTTCAACCATAGTCCCACTTTGGTAGAGTTAGATTATATTCCATTCATACCCTCCACATTAGAATAGCGGACATAGTGTGGATATTCTATTATGGACACTCTCATTAGTGGATTTTGAGTATGGTATTTTATCATATTTTATCATATTTTATCTATATAGTGGATCTAGATATATAATATTATATAATGATATATAGTGGGTGTAATCCACTAAAATGTCCCACTACTATATATATATAATGTTATATGTAATATTAAGTATCTATCTGCTCCTGGATTGCTCTAAATGGATATAATCCCATCCACGAATTCAGATCCCCATTACTGCAATGAATTAATTCATATCCAGTGATAGTATCCAATATTGGATCTCCATGTTGAGTAGTAGATATGTTCCCATGAATTGAATATGTATATATATATAATTATATACATATATATATATATATATATTGTAGTAAATGGTCTTGATGATATTTTTCAATGTCCACTGAAAGATAAACCGTAGTTATAAACCCCAGTTATTATAGTGAACCCTTCGCCAGCTTAGCGAACTAAATCTCATGAAAGGACCAAATGAATTTTCTTACTTAAATCATGCATTCTTTGCACCACTTTGGCTCTTACATCCCATAAAATCTATAAACATCCATTAAATCCTATGAAGATTAAATCCCATAAAATCCTTTAAACATCTTACACAAATCCCATAAAATCCTACACAAATCCCATGAACACATCCCATTAAATCACCAAGATTCTCTCATCTCTAGTCATGTCGTGTAATGTCCACATCTCCCACATCTCGCTCGTTGGAAAACGAGGCGGCGACCGATCATCGGGAAGCAACGTCCACGGCTCCGTGCGGGCTCCAAGCGGCTCCGTGCGGTGCATATTTCCTGCATACCCATAGGATCCATGGTGCTGCTATATATGCTAACATTTACCATCAATATAGCCCAGTCATGTTAGCATATATATATATACCAGCACCATGGATCCGTCATGGGATATTTCATGTATCATCGCATATTTACTATAGCAATACCTGACAGCGCCATTCGGAAGTGGAAAGCTGGGCAAATTCTGCCGACAAATTGATCATTGTGAAAGATCAATGATTTCCCTTGCAGTGAGAATGACGCCCGAGCTTATTTCGGTGATTTCTGGCGATTTGTCCAGACATTTAAGTTTTGTGTTTTTTCGTTTTCGCGGAATCACATCATCTTTCATTTGATGGTCTAGTTTCGGAGTGTTATATAAATCCTGGTTGGCAAGGCTGCACATGTCCAAGAAACAACAATTCCCATCATTGCGGGTATAGCCAAACTTGGGTATTCCGAAAAGCGGGAAGCAAAGACAGTTCTTGACTGCCCAGTAAGTCCGGAATTCTAGGGGCAGAGATAGCTTTTTTTTGGGTTCATTGAAGAGGTGCAGTGAAGAGGTCGCGTAGAGAAGTGGCTTAGGAAATGGCGTGCACTCCTCCATTCATTCATTCGCTGGTTCATTTGCTCGTTCAACCAATCATTCAATTCAATGGGAATTTCAGGATCCTAAAGTGGAGGTACCTACCATATATAAGGCCTATATAAAGCTTATGTAAGGGGATATCCCAGCAAAATATGGCCTTATATGTTACAGTACCTCCATTTTAGGATCTTGGAATTCCCATTGAGTCATCTTTTCGCCTTCGCTGAGGCAGCTGCCTCACACCGGAAATTGGCATTCCAAGGATTTTCCTAACCAATGGTATTGAATATGTCTAATATGGCACCCCCAAATGAAGAGTGACCCCGTACTAAATCAGCTTTTCAAAAAATCATGAGTCTGATCGGCAGAAGGCATGAGTCTTCCTCGTTTCACCTCGTTTTGGGGGGCGTTCAACGTGTCGCACCTGGTGGGCGGCCATGGTTGTAAGGTGCATCATCCAGAGGTCAAGATGTGCGGCTTCGGCTGCGAATCACTTCACCGGGATTGGCCCAAGAATGCTCAACCAATTATAATGGTTGGGTGATGACTTGGCTTCTATTGAAGATAACGGCATGCTAAAACGTTGTCCCAAGATTGCGTTTGAGATTTAGAATTTCCAAATGCTCCATGTATGGAATATTTACCTACATTTACCCCAAAAATGACCCAGTTTTGTAGGTCAATATTCCATACATGGAGCATCTGGGTGTAGAATTTCCAACATATGGATGCCCCATTGATAGGGGCTGAAGATCCGTGGAAAAACACATATTGCGACCTCAATGGATCAACTACTTGGCTGGCTGAGCCCCAATAAGGCGCTGGTTGACCTAAAAACAACCGGCACTCGCTGCCTTAGATGGGCCATGGAGTTAGTTAGCTGGTTAGTAACTGGGGTTATATCCCCAGTTACTAACCAGCTAACTAACTCCATGGCCCATCTAAGGCGGTATTGTATTTTGTCCCGCTAAATTCGGTTACCATGTCTGCATTTCCCTGTCCAAGTCCTCGCTAAAATATGCCTTTGCCAAAGGCCCGGTTTTTAGCTTGAGGACAAGGGTCGGTTTTCTCTACGTTTTTTTTTTTAGGTAGTATTTTGTGAGACTTAGCCAAGCAAGTCCCACCCCCAAAGATATCCAGTGCTTGAAAAATCGAGGGGGCACCTTCGAGATTTGCAAAAATAGTTGAACCATGAAAAAACCGTGAAGAGGCCATGAAAACCAGGGTTGAATGGGTGAAAAGGCCGTTAAAGGCCCGCACCGCAAAATCAGGTTTGTGCGAACATAACAAAAACCACCTGCCTGATGTTGTGATTTTGTAAGCAAACTTTCTCATGAGTGCTCCCGCTGTATGTGACTGCTGCTGGTCTTACGGTGCGGAAATTTTGATTCTTTGCAGGGACTGAGTGTTGTGAACCCTTCAATCATGTAGGCCTTTTACTCACACGGCCCCGTTGAATTTTTCCTGACTTTGAAATATAACTACTTCCTTCAGGATTCAGCCTATATGCATATATCCGTTCAACCACATCACTGCGCACGCTGCGCCTTGATCTTGGATGCACAAGGAAAACTGGTGGGAAGATTCCGAATCTTTCCATTAAAAGAAATGTTTGTTCGCCCACCTTCGCCGCCAAAAAGTTTTTTGCTAGGGTTGCTGCCCGCCATCAGCCAACTCAACGTGCGCTGTCAAACTTTCGGTTGCCCGTCCACGTATTGATATATCCGCCAAAACATTTCGTTTGCGTGGCAGCCGGTTACTTTATCAGGGATAACTGTCGATCACTGAAATCCGAGGGTTCGAGGGAGAAACTTTTGTACTGTATGTATCCGTATGTAGGGGTTCAGGGATTTTGCACAGGTTTGAGGAAAACTTAACCACATGTGGCTTGAACAATGGCATGCACCTTCATGTCGGGAATTGAATAGGCCATTGGTATTGCAAAGCAGGTCCTCCAGTTTGTAAGACACGTTGCTTGCACCATAAGCCCAGAAAATACTTCGGGTGTCTTCTTGTAAAGGTCCAAACCATGAAATTGTTTTTTAAACTTTTAAAGATCATACAATACAATATAATACTTAATCCCTTCGGCTAATTATATTGAATATCCCGCAGCCAAACTTTTGCTGAGTACTGGATCATTTATTCATTTGGATTCCCATTTGAAGATATATGAAGGGTCTTGAATATTTGGAAGAAGTCAATACTCCAGAATAAGAATAAGGTTGAGAGTATGTACACCTGGGTTAGTAATCCCATCCGACGATAAGAACAAACCCCCGTTCCCAATATCACCTTAAGCCATGGTTTATGGGGGTTGGAAATATGAACAGGCGAAGGGGCCAATATTGTTGGTTGTATGTATATCCCCATGATACTAATATATCCCATTCCACCTCAGTAAATCCCATTAAATCTCATTAATGCCATTAAAACCCAATTAAATCACCATTACATGCCATAAAATCACCGTTGTTTTTTTAAAGACATTGTCATATTTTCAGATCAGGGTGTCTCCGCACTTTGCGCTGAGGCATTCTGTCGTGGATGAGGCGAGGTGTGGATCCGGTATACGGGCTTGTCATGGTTTGTTTGTCATTCAAGTAGTATTCTTTACGAGGTATACCTATGGTTAATGACCCTAGTATGTAAATGCAAAAAGACCGGGGGATATGCATGGTCCGAACTGATGAAGGTTTGAAACCATTGATTGACACGTGCATCCAAGAAGACAAGTCCTTGTCCTTGTGGGTTGCCCAATTGATCATAGTTGGGGATATGTTAGCCGCCACCTCCAGTATCCACTGCAATCGGAAAGAGCGGGTAAATAAATAATGAATAAATAGATAATGAATAGATAAATAAAAATAAATAAATAAATAAATAAATATATAATATAAACATATATATATGCTTATAGATGCTTTGCAAACCGAAAAAATCATGCTTTGATTCTAGAGTTCAATTGCTGAACAGCTAGCATATATATATATGGGGGTTCATGATTCATGATCTATTTTTTTTTCGGTTTCCATCAAGCAATATATATGGCAATGAATCCCCATTATCCCATCCTCATAAAACCATCAACTAGCTTGGTGATTTCAACCAACTTGGCGATTCCGAACTCTGGTGCCACCGGTTGGCTATATCAAGATATATTACCCTGTGGGAAACGTTTACATAACTATGGAAAAGCACCATTTTTCACTGGAAAAATTAACTATAAATGGTGATTTTTCATAGTTATGTTAAATTACCAGAGGGTAACTATATTGTTGGCTATTGTTGGTACCCGCTAAACCACCATTTCTGTAAGTAGAAAATCCATTCACCATCCATGGTCCTTACGTTACGCAGATCCCAGAAAAGTAGCCCAGTATCGGATTTACAAGTATACTCAAAAAAATACTATAACCTGACACTGACAAGGCTCTACTATCAGACATGTCTGCAAAATTTCTCTGTAGGCCGACCTTTTACATCAGCAGCGTCAAATGTGCCATGGTTAGCACATGGGTCATTTCCCTCAAAGGTATCGATTTTCAATCCACTAGTAAAGTTTCATACACCCATTACAATGATCCCAATATCAGATGGATGACCATAACCCCAATATCATGTTTTGACTATGGCACATATGACCACATGTAATCACATGTATGTATATGTTCACGCACATATATATATATATATATATTATATATTATATAGATCAACATATTATGATTATGCTTATATGGGATGGATGTCCATAACTCCCATGATAACACCTCCGGGGTATACATCCCCATTATATCAGCATGTTCCATGGGGCTAGGCTGCCAAAAAGGCCGCTGTCGCAGAAGAGGAGCGAAACAAGGCGACCGGAAATTCCGGAATTCCCCGGTCATGTGCGTGGTATGAAAAGGAATGGATCGGAAAGGGTATCTTTTGACTTTATTCGGCTTTAATAGTGGTTAATGGGGTTTGATGTAATGGCGCTTAATGAGGTTCAATGGGGTTGAATCATGTTTATGGCAATCTTCATTACCATGATGTATATATAATATATATATATATATAATTCATTAATTACCATGGTTCGTCACCATCATCGGCAAATATTCCATGTGTTTCAACAAGAACAATATGAAACACCATTTCTTTGCATGTTTGGTTGAACACCATATCCTTATTATTTCACGAGTCACTAAATTTGAAACACCAACTTGCCATGGTTCATCCACGTCTGCTTGGGTTTACCATGGCTTTCCGGCAGGAAGAAACGCGCTTGAACGAGCTCTTGGCGAAAAGCAAAAGTCTGGAAGAGGCGAATCGGAGATGGGATTGAGGGATTAACATCCTGGATTCAATGGATTGGTTTAAGGGCAAATCAAAATGCTGGTTTTATAGTGATTTAATGGGATTTCAAGGGGTTTTATTCACCAAAATGGCAAAATTGTGATTTAATGGTGATTGAACACAGTGTGGGGCCCCCAAACATTATGTGAACGTTGGTTTATAAACCCCAGTAGCTATAGTTATTTCCTACCATAATCCATAGTTATTGGAGTTATAGACCAACTTAACTATCTAGGAGGCCCCAGATTGCAGGAAACCATAGATTTTCCGATTTTCCCATGAAAAATATGGGGATTTCTTGTAAATGTTCCCTTCAACCAATCCATTGATGGATGTGCAACAGCCAATAACCAAGTTACTCAGTTGGTAACAACATGTAGTAACCATATGTAACCATCTGATCACCTAGTCTTTTTTTAATGGATATACCCTACGAAAAAAACATGGCTTATCATCCATTTACATTCCGAGTGGACCGCTTCCTCAGCGTGAGGCGAAAAAAATACCGTTCTGTTTATCCCATCCAAAAACGATGTTGGTGAATCCCATTTAGAATGGTTGGTTAATCATATAACCTATAATTAAAGATATTAGGGTTTTATATGATTAACCAACCATTCTAAATAGGATCCCATATAATGCTATATAGGGTTTATCCCCGAACCAACCAGCCCATTTATGATTAACCATATAGCAACCCTTATATATAGATGGAACATAACATCATCCAATCATATAACTGATATTTTTTTAACTGATGGTTACCATCATAAGCGGATTGGTTTTTAAGGTACAAAATCAGTTCATCGTCTAAGGATCAGTTATGACTATTTAGATCCCCATGTTGGTTAAAGCCATGCACGTTCGGATGATCCTCGGTGATGGGGGCGGCCAGGGCCGATATATAAATGAGATAATATGAATGGGGCTATAAAGTGGACATCTCATATATATATATATATATATATCATACATACATATATATATACATATACATATATATATATACACATATATATATATATACATACATACATATATATATATATATATATACATATACACATATACATATATATATATATATGTATATATACATATTATATTTATTCGATTACACATTGATATATCCATATTATACATATATCATCGAACAAGAAAAATTAACGTGGTAAACGCAAACCATCGTCAATAGAGGTTGCTTATTGGACAAAAACCCCTATGGGATGATGTGACATGATCCCCAAGTTTTGCCACATTACCCGGCCTGGTAAACGTTTACAGAAAAGGATGGAAAACCACCGTGCTATTAATGGGTAAATCCACTATTTCAATGGCCATTTTCCATAGCTTTTTGTATGTTTGCCAGAGGGTAATCCAAACTAGGTTGTTCCAGCCTGTTATGGGTAAATCAGCCATGTCTGGGGCTGAAACTGGTCAGTTTACCTCTATTGGTTATCCAACTTACCACACGAAAGTGCCCCTTGTGCTGGGAACAACCCATGGAAAGGAACCTCTCTGGATAATGTGATTAATCTTTGGCATGCAAAATGGAGTCAAAAGATGAGTTCTACGATATATATATAATTGTATATATATATATATATATCGGTTTCATGTAGTATTCACCAAGAATAATCGATTATGTCAACAGCCCCAACAACCCCTTTAAATTCACCCAGTGATGGTCAGAATAAGATGATATAAACACCCCAATGATCCAGCTAGGCGACGGCCGAGCTGGCGGCGAAGCGAAGTAAATTGGAAGAACAACTGAAGGAACAAGAGAGGCGTCAACTGATGGGAGTTTCCTAGAATTTCATGGTGATTTCATTGGGAATCTCAGGATCCTAAATTGGAGGTACTGTACCATATAAGGCCATATTTTCTGGGGATATCCCAATGCCCTGTGTTGGTGATGTCCCACCTTGTATGAAGAAAACCACTTGCATCCGGGAAGATACCCCCAGTCAAGCCCCCAACTTTTGAACAAACCTGAATTACTTATATATATATATATTCTGTGCTGGGTTCAACCCCCGTATTTGTTAGTTAGTATCCCATTCTGGCTGGTGAAGTCCAAACTTTTTTTTGGGGCGTTTTCAAAACTCGTTCATTGTCCAATCATATTCCCTTAAATCCACATTTTGGCTGGTTAGATTTCATATGATGATTGATCAATGATGGTTAAATCATCAAGGTGTTGGTTTAGATCTCAGTCCAGATTCTGTTGAGCGAATTGAAATTAAATCTTGATATTTTTTTTGGTCGTATTGGTTGATTCAAACCATAGTTTCTTCTTTGAATCAGCGATTCTTTCAATGCATTGGCTTTCACGGGAAACCTTCGCCGGAAACCATCGATTTTCCTATATACATATATATATATATTCCCATGGTATATCTCCAAACCATGGTATATATTTTTCTATGAAAGATGGGTGTTTCCTGTACCATTTTCCCTTCAACCAAGCCATAGATTCTCGTTGCTTGGATCCTGGTGAAACCACTATGGCTTTTATGCTTGAAGCCACCACTTTTTTTGATCGCTGAAAGCGGCATTCTTTATGGCTAAACTAAACTACCATTTTCCATGGACAAACATATTTTCCCTTTTTAAGACCAGCATTTTTCGTTTTTTTCCATGGTAAACCGCCATTTTTTCATGTTTTTCCATGATAACATCGCCATTTTCCTGGTAAAACGACCATTTTTCCGTGGGGCAACCGGCCGGAGCTTGGAGGCTCCTGGCAGAGGAGCGACGCTTGGCGGAGGAGGCGGAGGCCAAGGTGAAGGCGAGCAAGAAGACCAAGGCTCGGCACGGAGATTTCTGGATCCGAATCGACCATAGTAATAATGATGATTCATGGTCATTTAATTTCTGCAGCATCTGGAAAGGTGAAAAAAGGTCATTTAACTCATAATGTATTGTTAATGAAGAATGGAATGTTAATCGAGATGATAATCATGAGAATGATCAGAAATCGGAGAATGATTTTCATTATACAAATGAATGATCAGAAATCGGAGTATTGGAATTAATCATAAATACTAAGACTAATCATTAACATAATAATCATGATATCTGGATAATTAAGAATGTTAATGGTTAGTACTAGTATTTATGATAAAATCCAATAATATTATGGTCATTTAATGGTTAATTATGATTAATATTTATGATCACACTACAATCAGAATGTTAATGAAGAATGGCATGATTATGAAAATTCTCATATAATTCATAATATAACTAAAACTATTATTCGTAATATATTTAATAATGCTGTAATGTGTCCTAATCACCAAACAGTTGGGAGGTATAACCAACATACAGTATAGACATTATAAATAAATATATATATATATATATGTACTAATGGAGCTGGTGTGTGTCATGTTTGAGGCTCAGAATTTATGTTCACATGTTATGTAAGTTCACCCAGGTGCCATACAATGTGGCCCCCGTTACAGTACACATTGGTTCATGAATCCCATGAACTAGTTCAAACAATTTAAGCGTACCATGAACCACGGTGAAATGGGAGTTTTCTTCACCAATTTTTGGTGTTTTCGTATCTACGGAGCCTACGGGGCCCCAGGACTTGTATGATCATATCATGTGATTCAATGAAGCGACTAATGGCATAATATGTTTTCATAGAACTAGTAATATCATAGCTGGTTGGTGGTTTGGAACATTTTTTATTTTTCCATAATATATTGGGAATAATCATCCCAACTGACGAACTCCATGATTTTCAGAGGAGTAGGTATACCATCAACCAGAAAAAACTCATAGGACATATATCATAGGATATTATTATATGAAATGATGATGATTATATGAATGATCATACAAACTAATACATGTCATATCATAGGATATTCTAACAACTAGGACTTATGGTAGATATATCGAACTAGTTAATGGGATTTATAAACCGACAAACATTTTTATTTGGGGGGCACCACCGTGCATACATTTCATCTCCTAGGATATTATGAAATGATTTTAGCCAATACATAATGAGAAACAAATCCATAAGGATGGATCTCAACGATATCCATATCCATGATGTTCTGGATTGATGGCTTATGATAGTATAATAGAATACAACGGAATTTTAAATGGAATATGATTTTTACGGTGATATTTATATATTTATAATGATAATATTTATAGTTCTGTGATATTTTTACAGTGATATTGTTACAGTGATTTTAAATGATAACACGTCTATTCCATAATGTGATATTTATAGTTCTGTGGTATATATATAAAATAATAATGGTATATTATGATAGTAATTATATATTGGGTCAACCTGGGTTAGATACGAACTATACGAATTTTAATCTCTTGCTATGGTAAAATGTAGGGTTGGTCTACAGGGTTGATCCAGCCAATTAAACACCCCTTGTACCGGGGGTGCTGGGAGCAACCCTGATGCAATGGGATATTATGATAGTAGATGCAAGTAAATATTTATCTAGTGATGATTTAACCTGCCAAAATCGGATAGTTTTTGTGGGATTAGAATGGTGATTTCATGGAAAAACTTGGTGGTTTAATGGAGGGACTTGGTGGTTTAATGGAGGATTATTGGTTGATTCAACAACCCACCATTTGTAGATCATGTTCTTGGGGAAACCATGGGAAACTTAACATCTATGTTTGTTTACCCCAGAGTAAATTGATTTAATGATGATATACTAACATAGCGAACTGGAAAATCACCATGCTTTTCATGGGTAAATCAACTATAAATGGTGTATTTTCAATAGCTATGTAACAAATTACCAGAGGGTAATGATGATTTAACGACGGAGATATAGTAGAGATGTCATTGGATTTAACCCTGGGTCTTCCATGTGCTTTAAGTGATAGTTATTTACACTTATTCACAGTGATAAATGTAACTGAACTGTAACTGAGCCCTTAGCGGACCCCTTAGCTTCTGTCAGATTTTGTCGCAGTGTTCAGCTGCTGTGTCCAATTTTGGTTCGATTTTAAGAGAACCTAAGCCCGAAATACACCGCAATGGATTTCTTTTAAATGAAACTAGTTTACTTTATATACATGATATGATGTGATATAGTAATAGTAGTTACCTATTCTATCTAATGTACTATATATCTATAGATATCTACATCAAAGATATTTCTTTGATGAGTTCACTTGTACCTCAGCCCGGGAAGCTCCGTTCGATGGACTCCTTCAGGTGGGGTCTGAAGCCATGAAAAGCTCCGGAACTTCTGCTCGTTCAGGCGGCAATAAAAATGGTGAGTTCACGGGATTTCGTGGGATTTACCCGGCCTGCTCGACTAACAGGATATACTACCCTCTGGTTAGTGGTTTTAACCGTCTTGAAAATGGCCATTTACTAATGGTTAACATTAGTAATGGTTAATGATTGTCAGTAATAGTTAGTAATGGTGATTGATGGAATATGCCCTCTGGTAGACTAACAGTTTGCGACATAGAAAATGGCCCAGTCGAAATAGTTGATTTGCTCATTAATAGCATGGTGATTTTCCAGCTCGTTATTTTGGTTTGCCAGAGGGTAGGTGCATTTAATGGGATTTAGTTACCATAGAAATAGTGAATCTCCAACACCCCAAGGTGAGTCGCCAAGAGTAGGGCTTTACCTTTGGGTTTCTTAACCACCAGCAACCACTAAGGGTTGGCCATCCGCAAGTGTCAGTTGGTGCCACCTTTGGGTGGGCTCTTGTGGCTGTTGGGTTCATATCCATCAACATATGTGTAACATATACCATGTTATGTGGCTTTCAATCGGATTTGATGATCAGAATAATTGGAAATTTAGGGACACATCATAGTTGGTTGATGATGATTACCATTTTATAGTGAAATAATGGGACATATAATCGAGAACATAGATATCAATCCCGGTTGATGACTTATCCTGTGGGGATTCAATGATCATTTATAGTTGTTTTTGCCTGCGGACCGAAAACCGTGCTCGTAAAACGCACGTTTTTGAAAAACACAATTTCGGAGGTTAGGTTGGGGTGGGGTGGGGGGGCATGTCAACGTTTCTTGTACTTCGTACATTATAGTTTGCTACGCTGCAGAGATCTCTGGGATCGTTGCTACGTTACTTGTTAGTACGCTGCAGAGATTTCTGGTGTTGTTGCTACGTGACATCATTCTACGTGACATCATTCTACGTTGCAGCGATGACGGTGAAAAGGCAGAAAACGCGCCTCAGATTTTGCAAGGGTGGTAAAATCACCCTTTTTGGACAAAATGTGCACACCGATGAGCACGGTTTCCGGTCCGGCGGGTTGTTTTTTCAAATCGAGCATAGGGGGGATAGATCATTGACAAAAGCTGGTTGGTTGATGTCCGGGGCCATAGTACCTTGTATTTATCGGGGGGTTCTATTTTGATGGGATCAGAAAGGTACCACAAGGTGGTGCCCCCCAAGTTATAAGTTGGTTTATAATCCCATTAACTATAGATATATCTAATATCTACCACAAGTCCTAGTTGTTAGAGTTATCAACCAACTTAGCTATCTTGGGGGCACCACCTTGCATCTTCCACTGATCAATAGATTCGGCCAAGGCCAAAACTGATTTTTGATGGTTCAATCCCATGAAATCCCATGAAATTCTCATCGAATCCCACGAACATCTCAGTTCTAGTTGGTGAAAATGCCATTAGATCTCCCATTTTTTTCGGTTAAAACCCATGAAATCCCATTTTTCATGTTTAATTCACATGAAATCCAATGAAATCCCCATTGAATCACCATGAAATCCACATTTTGCATGCTTAAATCCCATGGAAATCCCCATTTTTCCTGGTTCCACCATAAAAACATCCTCCAAAATTCGGCCCCTTGGCCCTTGGTCGGCCAGGTCAGGAGGAGGCGGCCACCAAGATCCAGGCGGTGGAGCGAGGACGCAGCGCCAGGAAGGCCACCAAGGAGAGCAAGACCAAAGGCGCCGGATTTCGGGATTTCTGCGGGATTTCTGCGGGATTTCCATTGGGATTTCTATGATGTTTCTATGGGATTTCTATGGGATTTCTATGGGATTTCTATGATGTTTCTATGGGATTTCTGGTGGATTTCTGGCTAAGTTGGTGAACATAAATCCAATTTCACTATGGTTTATGATACCCATCACGAACTAGTATTTGTGGTGTTTATAAACCAACGTTCACATAACGTTTGGGGGCCCCACCGAACGTACTACTTAGATGGGCCATGGGAAGCTGATTAGCGATTCCTGGTTAACTGGGGATTTGTTACCCACAAAAAATCCCAATGAAATAATCCATGGCTACTAACTAGTTTTCCCTAACTCCATGGCCCATCTAGCTATAGGGGACGGTTCCGATATTTCCATGGGATTTCCGGAGTTTTTTTGGGTGATTTTTTTTTGGTCCAAGGGGCATTCAGAATGGTGAAACGATGGTGGATTTCGGCGTGTTCTGCAAAATTTTGCGGGGAGATAAACTCCAGCAACAAATTTGGTGATGAAAATGATGGTTTAGTGAGGATTTAACCAAGAAATATTTGGATGGTAAGTGGTTAATACCCACAGTTCATCCATGAATTGAAATGTTTTTTTTTTTTTTTTTAAGTAGGATTTAACACAAAGAGTCGTGCTGATTTTTTAGAAGATTTTAGCTGGAGACCTGGGGATTTCTGATCTCAAATAGCCTTAACTGGCAAAAAGCTGGTGCTTCAGTTGGCTTTTTCTCGCTCAGACACAGTAATTTAACCGTATTCGATATATGGGGGTTTCCATAGTCATGGGGGTACCCATAAAAATCGCCGGATTGTGATTATTCCCATGGGAAAATCCCAAAATAAGATGGATGATTTTTTTCGGGTAGCCCTATTTTAGGACACCTCCAAAAAAAAAAAAATTGTCCAACATTGGCCATGAACCGGACATTGAGAAGCTGTGGGAACGGACCCAGGAACGACCTCGACAGAGCGAGGGTTGATCTTCGGAACAGACTGTGGCTTACTAAGATAACCCATAAGCCATAGCCCATTTATATAGAAGGGGCATAGAACCTAGTAATTCACCACATAGATCTTTGTGGCCCATCAATGTCAAACCCCGGATCTATGTCAAGCCTGTAGGGCAAAACATGAGAATTTCTATGGTTTATCAGCCATTCATTTTATACAGAGAGCCTTTCTGGGTAGGAATCCAGGCGCCTGACATTTTTGGTGGATGTGGATTCCTGGCAGATGAGTCCATCGGTAACCCCGGGGAAACCTTCACCGGATCGCCGGGATCGTGGGCGGAGGTAAAGAGAAGACCCACACGCAAGTGAACGTGGGAATGCTGCCTGACTTGAATTGACTACACAAATGTTGGCAGGTGAAGGGTGACAAGGGTGGAGGGTTGGAAAACATGTTTTGAATGGCTCTGGGGCTTAGACTTCCATTGAAATGGATCGAAGAATTTGTTTTTCTAGCCACTTAGGCTTCGATCAACTTCGTTTTTGGGGTTGGGACGGTTGGGATGTACTTTCTACCACGTAACTTACCAAACTGACACTCTTGGCAGGGAAGCAACAAGCCACAAAGTCATGTTTAGCCATTTCTCAGAGGAATATCCACCATTCAAAATCCAGGAATAGACCTGCTTAACATTCACCAAGAGTGTTTTGTTCAACACTTCAACTTCATGTTTTTTCCCATCGTTTCCATTCTTTTCCCATAATGTCCCCAACATTTCATCACGCTTCACCTGAAGGATGAGCATGCGAATCTGAGCCATCGAAGGAGACGCCATGGGAATTTGCGGCTGAGGCCTGGTCAAATGGATGTTTTCAGAGTTCTTGGTAAAAACCATAGGAAAACCATAGGAAAAACATAGGATCTGGTTGGTTGGTTTGGAACATTTGGATTATTTTCCCATAATATATGGGAATAATTGTCCCAACTGACGAACTCCATCATCTTTCAGAGGGGTTGAAACCACCAACCAGGAAATATTGCGCCCATATGTTTTGATTCCATTACTGGGTCAACCTTGGATATCCTTGGATTAGTGAAAGGTACATGTTTTTTTCGCGCAAAAATTGGGGCACAAATTCACCGAGCCAGTTAGCAAAATAAGTTGTGGAAGATGGGCCATGGGAAAAACGCGACTCCTGGTAACTGGGGATATAACATAATTATATAATATTATAATCTTCAAAAAATCCCACTGACATAATCCATTTACTAGTTCACTAACTCCATGTCCCATCTAAGTATGGATGGTTTTCACGTCATGGACCACGAATCGTGGGTAGATCCGGTGGGTAGCACTCCATGGGATTGCTCAGGGCTTTTCACCCCACCTATATACATTACATGTATAGATACACCATATACAATCCATATACCTGGTTGGTGGCTTCAAACATGGCTGGATTATTTTCCATTTCATATATGGGATGTCATCCTTCCCATTGACGAACTCATATTTTTCAGAGGGGTGGCTCAACCACCAACCCAGAAACTACACTATAGTATACTATAGTTATATAAAACACCAGCTAGATTATATATTTATGTATAATGGTTAGTAACTAGTAACAAAACACAATATTACCATATACCAGATACATAATGTATTTATAACACATCCCAACGTGCAAATGCCGAGGCTTCATCCCTCGCAATCTGGCCGGAACAATGGTTCGGAACAATTTTTTGGCCCCCCCAAACGCTATAAATGGGTTTATAAACCCCAAGAATACTATCCCAGATGCCAACCATGGTGGTGGAATATTTACCTACATCACTGGGTCATTTTTGGGGTAAATGTAGGTAAATATTCCAGCACCATGGAGCATTTGGGTATAGTAGTAAGTACCATAAACCATAGTTACTGGAGTTATGTTCACCAACTGAACGCTATCGTTTGGGGGGGCCCACGACTTGTAGGAAGCATGATCGAATTTTGTGGGTAATGGAAGTGTTGCCAATGTTCAAGGATGTTAAGAACATATCTGGTTGGTGGTTTGGAACATTTGGATTATTTTTCCCATCATATTGGGAATTTCATCATCCCAACTGACTTTCACTCCATCATTTTTCAGAGGGGTAGGTTGAAACCACCAACCAGATGATTTTTCGGCCGGTGCCAGTAGTGTCACCATCCCTGGATACCGAGGATCAGCTGGGTCACTCGGCAACTGGAGCCGAAGAACGACGGCAATGCGACGATATGGGGCCTGGATTTCCAAGGCCGGGTCGTCCTGCTACATTTACCTTCCAGTAGATTCAGAGTTTGACCCTGAAATTTTCAGTAACTCCAGTAAATCCGAATCATCTGAATTCAGAAATTACCCTCTGGAAAACTAACATAACTATGGAAAATCACTGTTTTTAATGGCTGCAAGAGTTTGACCCTGAAAATTTTGACCCTTTCTAGTGCAAACTCATTTTCCAACCCCCAACTCGTGGCAGGGGTCGTCATCTTTGACCAGTAAAGGAGGGCATGAAATGTGTAATCGTTGTGGTTTTGCGAAGTTTTGCGAATTGGTTTAGTGTACCATACTATGATAACAGATGATCTAGGGTCTGGACTTAAGTCGCATCTTCTTGTTGAAGTCGCATCTTGCTTGGCGCCCGCCATACAAAACACAGTTGCACTCAAATCTTGTGATTTGATATTTGCACTAAATCATACATGATTGCCGTTTACCAGCGCGCCAGCTCGCTTTTTCCATGGTTGACCTAGTTCCATAGTTGACTTTTTTCCTCGTGTAGGTTCTTTTGCCCCAGACAGCGAAGCTATTGGGGGTATTACTTCAAGTATAGGCAGAGTTGCATGTTTGCGTTTTGGAGCTGGGTTGCTGGTGCCGCTGCAGGGTGCCGCTGCAAGGTGCGGCTGTCAGATTGCTGTTTGCGCTTTGGAGCTGCCAGGTGCTGTCCTGTCCCGGGCTTCTTTTCTTTTTCCCTCCTTGTTCTCCGGTCCAGAAGAGCCTTGGTGGGTTGGTATGCCTTTAGGCCTTGGCCTTGTTTTGGCTGCGTTTCTTTTTTCTTATGCTACACTTGCGGTGGTGCTGTGAGCAGCAAAAACAGCACCAGCAGAAACAGCAACGCACAAGCAGCAGCACCAGCAGCGAACCTGCTCGTGCTGCTCGTGCTGCTTCTGCTGCTGCTGCTGCTGCTGGCTCTGACCGGCGCCGCGTCGCACCCCCTGTTGATTTTCGAAGGTGATTTCAAAGGAAAAAGTGTATGTTGACTGCGCGAGCGCACTGTTTCCTTGAATTCAGCAACTTTCTATGATTTGTGGAATTCATTGGCGCCCGCAAAGAATCATTGCAAAAAACAATGCTCGTGATGTTACTTCAGCGGCGTGATGTGCGTAGTGTTTTTCACAGCGCTTGCCACACAAGATGTGCCTTCAGCGGTGTGATGTGAGTTAAATCGACAACTTGTAGATGAAACTAGATGATCATGGACAATAGATGATAATAGTTGATACTAGATGATACTAGATGATCATAGAAGATCATAGATGATAATAGTGGTACAACATGCTATGATGATTATAGCAACATGAACATATATATTATATACATCGTATCTCACTATAGACTGGTTAAGTCGTTTTTTTTTGGCTAAACACAACCAGGCTAACAATTGGATTGTTGGGGTATAGCATCTCGAACAAGTTAAATGAGGCAACATCAACCAACAAACACAACTAGTAGGTGCCACATTGTAGATACCCCATGTATATTCCCTGGAATTTTCCCTTGAAAACTTCCATGGAAAATCCGCATTTCTCTGGGTGAAATCACCTGTACGGATAGATGCTGCTATGACTATATTTATATTCTTTGGGGTTTATATCCCTATTATATATTCTCAATATATATATATATTTATAACTTTCCCATGGTATATCTCCATATTTTTTCTCCGTGATATCTCCATAGAATGGTATTATCAATGGATTGGTTTAAGGGAAAACCTCGATTTTCCCATTCAAAAACAGGGGTTTTCCTGTAATTTTTCCGTTAAACCAATCCATTGATATGTGGGTTTTAATCCCAAAGGGCTTCACAAATGGGAATATCAATATAAGTATAGAATAGATAACTATGGTTTATGGTTATCGAACTATACAATGTGGGGCCCCCAAACGTTATGTTTGTTGGTTAATATAAAGCCCATGAATACTATAGTTATTTAAGCGTACCATAAATCATAGTGAAATTGGAGTTATGTTCACCAACTTAGCTATCTGATCTTGGGGGCACCACATTGTATGGTTCATCATGTTGTTTTTTAACCCCATGAATGATCTCCATGAAATCTCCATTGAATGGTAGAAACCGCAGGATTCCACCGAGAAAAACGCGTTGCGGCCCCGCGCAAGCGCGCCGGCGCTGCAAGCGACGTGCCGTTCCTGTTTCGAGGAGGAGCCGGGAGCCATGGAGAAAAGACACCAGAAATGGTGAAACCTACTCTAAAGTAGTGATGAATCTATAATTTTTCTTTTGGGATTTCTATATATATATATTTGTAGGATTTACTGGGATGTAATGGGGGGTATAATGTCAACAATATCTTTAGAACTAGTGGGATCTCATGGGGATACATTTCTCAACAATATGATGTTTATTTCCAGATCGGCTGACACATTCCAGGTGAGGCTCACGTTTAACTTGCTTAACCGCGTTGGGTTTATGGAGATATAGCTATAGTTAATGGGTTTAGAAAACAACACACACATATTTCAAACACAACTGGGGGGGTCTCACCTTGTACAAGATTACCCTCTGGTAAACTAACATACCGAAATCACATTTTTAATGGGTAAATCACCTTTAAAATCACCTATAAAGTCACCTATAAATGGTCCATTTTCCATAGCTATGTTAGTTTACCAGAGGGTAGTAGATACCCTTTGGTGATCATTTAACAACATAGCTATGGACATCTACCAGTTTTAATAGATTTAAATAGCGAAATTATCATAACACATCATCTTTTTTCATGGGCCATTTTACATAGCAATATCAAATAATCAGAAGGTAATATATATATATATTATTCATAGAACAATCGGGATATGCTCACCCCACTTTAAATTTTGCAGCCAAAGAAACCAGAGTTTTCGTGGGTGATCGATACAGGGTTCCGGGTCCCCCGTTATAAGTTGGATAAGTTGGTTTATGACCCTATGTAACATTATTCAACTGGTTGGTGGTTTGGAACATGAATTTTATGTTTCCATTCAGTTGGGAATGTCATCATCCCAACCGACGAACTCATATTTTTCAGAGGGGTAGGTATACCACCAACCAGTCAACTAATATTCAACTATAGAATACATTAATTGTAGAGATATCCACGACAATTCCGGTTGTGAACCTATAGTTATAAATCCCATTAAGTTGGCTTATAAATTTATAAACCCCATTAACTATAGTTACAAGTATCATAAGCCATAGTTATTGGAATTATGTTCACCAACTTACCTTTCGTTTGTCCCCTGTATCTACAGAATGTCACCGCGAGGAGCAGCTTGGGCTCTATGCTCTGCGCGGCAGAGTACGATGAGTTGGACGAGTTCTAAGTGGACAACCAGATGTGGAGGTCATGATTAACCGCCGACAAATCCACTCTGAGAATCATATCCCCAGGTCATTATATTATATGATATATCCTAATGTGGCAAAAAAAGGCTATAATGGCTATAATTATATGGTTATAATTATATGGCTATAATGGTCATATCCTAATATATATATAGCCATTATAGCCATTGGCAATCCCCAGCAATCTGAGAATCGACCGCACGTTTCTCTAAAAAAAAATATCGCAGTTTTCTTTCCTGGACTTCCGCTGGAAAGTCGTCTAGCTAGCTCGATGTTTGATCATGATCTTTCTAGTTAGCCATGGCACAGGCTGCAGGGACCCTGAAATTAGATGATACCAGAGACTGCCAAAAATTCAGGGGTCAATGGGTCAGAAAGTGGATCCTTTCGATGATTTTATTCTATGTTCACATGGTTCTCAGAGCAGTGGGTGTGTAGAGTAGAAGTCTATGAGCTTGCGAGTTTCTGTGCCTGCAAAGCAGCTGCAGCTTCCATGTTCTCGGCTCTAAAATAAAGACCGCCTTTGGGTACTTACAGTGCTTTAGGAAGACCTTTGCCGTTCGGAGGGATATATTTGGAGTTGTTTAACTTGGGGTCTGTTTACAACTTCTTAGGGGCTATTTGGAGCACTAGGGTGTATATAGTATATATAATGGTACTATATATGATTGGAAACCATTATATATATATATTACTATGGTTCTGTCCTCAATTTCCCGAGCTTTCAAAGGCCACGGTCCAAGTGAAGTCGCTATCCCACCAGATTTTTTTTTACGCGACGACCGTGTCCCCTTTCTGAAATCCTTGAGTTTTTCACAGGGAATGACCATGGTGAGAAATGAGGGGAATCCCAGAAATCAGATTCTATCTGACTCCGAAAAGGATCTTCCGGTTTAGCCGAAAGGGTTTTTGGAGCAACACGTTGGTCATTGTTGGAGATGCTTTAAGACATGGTTTACGATATATGATCTAAGAATATTTAAGATATGATTTACGATATGATTTAAGCATATTTAGTTCAAAATATGTTTTAAGCATATTTAAGATATGATTTAAGGCATGCCTTAAGACATGCTTTAAAACATGATTGAAGATATGATTTAAGATATGATTTAAGCTGATTTAACCATCAAGAAAATCTGAATTTAACTTGATTTAAACAGCAATTCATAGGGGCTGACCTTGGTTAAAATGGGTTTAAACATACCACCTGCTGAATGGTATAGAATCAATGATTGACATGTGGTACAGCCCTATACACCTGGTCATATTCCTATTCTTGATTGTTTTCCAGCGTTTTTTTAGAACCAATCATAGGACATCCGATATTTTCCCATTAGCCGACCCACTTGGCTCAAAACTGTGACTCAACTGTGCAAAAATCATTGGAGAGAGTGAAGGCCATAGATGTCCTAAATTCCCATTGGTTGGGTTGATGAAAATAGAGGGGGTTGAAGGTTTACCCCTTTAACAACAGGTTTGTTTGATGATGGATGGTAAATTTTAAACCGGCCCATCTATTTTTACCAAAAGGACCTTATTGGTGAAGGCCGGATTGTTCGGAAATCTGGCCAGATATTCCAGATGATTTCCATTGTGTCGCCCTTCGTTACCAGGATCTAAGCACAGACCTGGAGATCCCTGAAAATCTCCAAGCTTTAACGAAGAAGGGACTCATTGAAGTCCGAGGTCATTTCAAGGGGTAGCCTCTGGTATTTCTGGCCAGTCGAAATAGTGGATTTTTCCATGAAACCAGTGATTTTCCCATGAGTTTTGTTAGTATGTTTACCAGAGGGTAAATGTGGAATGCGAAAAGTATTCCAGTAAACTTCCAGATAACATGGAAGATTCATCAACATTATTCCAGTTAGTATGTTAGTTTTGTTTCTAAATGTAAATGTGACAATTATTCAAGTATCTTCCAACATGTGATGAAGGGGGTATCATTGCTTAGCCAAGGCACTCCAAAAATCCACTAATCTCATCCTAATATTTAGACGTTGCCTAAACAGTCCCAGTGTTGTGGAAATTCTTTAATAAATCATGGTTTCCTGGTTGGTGGTTTGGAACATGCATGGATTATTTTTCCATTTCGTATATGGGAGAATCCTTCCCATTGACGAACTCCATCATTTTTCAAGATGGTTATTGCACCACCAACCAGATAATCATGTATACTTGGTGGCTCATCCCATGAATCCTAAGCAGCTTATATCGGTGATATCCCCAGTTACAGGATGTAAAAAAGCTGGGATTGGGCTTAGTCCACTTGTACCCTCTGGTAAACTAACAGTTCGCTATGAAAAATCACCATCTTTGATAGGTAAATCAACTACAAATGTGCCAAAATGAACGGGGGCCCCGGGATGAATTTTCACCTGGCTTTCTGAATCCTGGCGATGGCACGCAGCGTGCCGCCGCGACGTGTCGTTGAGGCCACGATCTCGGGCCGGTAGCCTCCAACAGTTCGCGGATGGCCCATAGAAATAGATGGTTTACCTATAAAAAATGGTGGAAATAGATTGTTTACCTATAAAAAATGGTGGAAATAGATGGTTTACCGAACTTAAAAATGGTGATTTTCCAGTTCGCAAAGTGTCACAAATCACCCATTTTTAGATGATTTTCCCATTGAAATCATATGTGTTAAATTACCAGAGGATCTATTTTTATAGGTTTATTCAATGATTTTCTATTTTTATAGGTAATAAAACCATCAACATTTTTTATAGGTAAACCATCAACATTTTTGGTTGTTGAAACCATCGGGTAGCCTTCATGGGTGATCCACTGGGAAGTTTATTTTATCTAAGGGTCAAAGATATCCCATGTCACTGGTGATTTAATGGACATCAAAATGGTGATTTAATGGAACATGAATCGGATTTAACGGGCTTCAATGAAGGTACATGCTGATTTTTGTGGGGTAAAAGATTCAGGATGGGATGTCACCATCTTTTAGATGACGTTGTGATTTTGATGAATAACATCAACCTTGACGTTTTGGGCGTTCACATTGACGTTTTGGAATTTGGGGGTTCTCCGTTCCCCAAAAAATGTGACCAGAGAACGCCATCGATATGGCTTGTGGTACCCAGCGCCTGGGTCGGGGTGAAACACCAAGGACTTGGGTTTTTCTCGATGGCCCATGAAAATAGCTATGATGAATGAGGATTTACCTATGAATTTAAGGGCCCCCCAAAGATAGCGTTCAGTTGCCGAAGATAAGTGGCTGAATTCTATAGTTTATGGTAGATATAACTATAGTTAATGGGCTTATAACTAATTTATAACTGGGGGGCACCATCCTGTATGAATTTAATTTTATATTGGTGATGGTCCAGTTCGCGCCGCTAAGGTCTTCGTAAACAAAAAGGTAGGTGAACCATCGGATTGATGGGATTATATATATATGGTTAAATTCTGACGACCTCACTGTTCTCCCGAACCCTGGAATCATGGTTTATGTTAAGGAAATCATCCCCTTTTATGGCCGCAAGATTCAGGTGAACGTGAAATATTATGGCCTTTACCCAGATACATCATATATCTACAGTTAGCTATGGGATGAACATCAACCAACATGTCACCCCAACATGTCACCTGAACGGCAGCTGCAACGCAACAACAGGTCGCCAGCGCCGGCTCGGCTCGTGGCAGGACAGCAGAATCGCAGCCATGGTCGAAAGGTGGAAGATATATACCCAAGATATAATGTCAACCCCGAATTAATAGACCATGGTTTCTGACAATTGGGGTGGTACTCCTCCAATAGTCATTTCATTTGGGGGGTACTCCTCCAATAGTCATTTCATCTGATACTTTTTTATGGTACCCTCCCAATTGAACAGCCGTTTGCCGTTTATTAATCCAGGGTTGACATTATTCTGTACTGTCCCTACAGCTCCAAACACCGAGACTGAGACTGTATTTGGAGTTGTTTAACTTGGGGTCTGTTTACAACTTCTCAGAGGGTATTTGGAGCAATAGAGTGCATATAGTATATGCAGTAGTACTATAAATGATTAAAACAACTATATGTATAGATATATATAGTATAGAATATAGCCAACGTATGATTACAATTATATGTACTCTATATAGTGTATAGTATATATATACACACTAATCGAGGGTCAACTATAATTGCATATAATTGTTGGATGGTAGTTTTCCGAATTCAACTATATCAGGTTTTAGTATTTTTTAATAAAGTGGGTTCTACAGAAATGACTTGTGTTTCTATGGGGATGATCATGATATTCACCCATCCACCGTATTACTGTACCGTATTCCAACTGTCTATATATGCATGAGATGAACCCCTGCCACACATATCTCTATATATATATATCGCAAGCTCGAAAAAGATTTTGAAACGTGTTTCCAGCAGTCTCCTCCAATGCTGTTTTCCCCAACAAGTTTCTCCAGCTTTCCAACTTCTCGGCATCTTGTTGGGTATCGTTGGGCCCCTTTGTGCGATTCCAGACTTGGGGTCATGTTTCGTGTTCAACTGTAGCGTGTGAGGTGTCGAAATGGGCTTTTGCTCGTATTTTTGTAGGTCAAAGGATCAGAACATGATTTTCCCACAGGATGGGGCCCCCAGTCGATAGCGTTCAGTTGCCGAACATAAGTGGCTGAATTCTATGCTTTATGGTAGATATAACGAACTAGTTAATGGGGTTATAATGGGTTATAAACAGACAACTAACTGGGGGGGCCATCCTGTATGTACATATATATATACTGGTTGGTGGTTTCAAACATTTTTTATTTTCCATAATATATGGGATAATCCTTCCCATTGACTTTCATATTTTTCAAGATGGTTAAAACCACCAACCAGTATATATATAGCATTATCTACGGTGAAAATTCACTGGGAATCCCGTTCTTAACCATCATGGCATGGCGTTGTCGTGGCATCTAATTGAGATGAACAAAACACCATGGGTTTGAGATTTTCGGGGCACACCTAGAAACATCCAGTGGTTAATAATTTCGTTCACCATCAAATAGTGCACCTTTATGGATATACCCCATTTTCAGACGAAGCCAAAGTATGATGGTTAAATCATCATTCTTGGTTATGTATCTCTATCCCCATGATATCCTCATTCTGGTTGGTTTTTTGGACCGTTTTGGCTGGTTAAAGGCCTTTAACACGGTCATGTGTTTGGATCTTAAAAAAAAAAATTACCCTCTGGTAAACTAACATAACTATGGAAAATCACCATTTTTAATGGGAAAATCAACTATTTCTATGGCCATTTTCAATAGCAAACTGTCACACATTACCAGAGGGCAACTCCTGTACAAGCTGAAACTGAGTTGGTTTATACATCATTCCAATTTCACTAGGTCACTAGGTTTTATGATACATATGGGGTTTCCATAAATGGAGGTACCCCCATAGCTGGATGGTTTATGATGAAAGATCCTATTCAACTGGATGATTTAGGGGTATTCCCATTTTAGGAAACTTCCATATAAGCCAACATACAGTTACCAAAGATTTAGTTAATGATTGACTAGGCTTTGACAATAGTATAATTGTATTCATGGGGGTTACAAGCCAACAAACATCACTGGTGGGCACCACCGAGAGTATCATGTGGTTTCCATGCCTCCGCCGGCTCACGAGAACAATTCACCGACGGTGGAGCCTGCTGCTCAAGACTTTGCATCAATCGAATGCTTCCTGTCTACAGAACAACAAACATGGTGATCGAATCAGAGTTTATGCGACATTTTATTGGGACATAACTAGTTCCCGGAATTTGGAAATAGTTCCCAGTATTCCACAGTAGATCCATCTAGATCCTGAGTAGCTGTGGCCCCAAACACATATAGAGGCCAAAGCAGGTTCCAAGATACAATGGGGATGTGTAACCACCAAACATGATATCACAGTGTGTCTGAAAATAGGGGATTGACCATCACAGTTATGGCAATTGAAGGACCATCTGATATACCCTCTGGTTATATCAAAATAGCTATTGAAAATGGCCATAAAAATAGCGAGTTTTCCCATGAAAACATGTGATTTTCCATAGTTATGTTAGTTTACCAGAGGGTACCACAAAAGGGGTCCAAGTAAGGGACATGTACTGGAATGGAACATAGGTCAACTGTTTGCTTCTTTCTTCACGAATGCTTCGAGTAAATGTCTTGTTCCCGAGTGGTTCTGGAGAAATTCTTTCGCTGCCTGAACACTCCAAAGTTGGGGACTTGAGAATTCTGGCCCAAAAAACTTTTGGAAAGGGCTTCCTGAAATTTGTCACTGCAGAGGGACATGTCCTGAGCAACCCTGAAGAGTCTTTGCAGGCTGCAGGGGTAAGAGACGGAGAGCGCCTGACTGTTGTGGTGCAAGAGGTGCAAGTAGCTGCAACTCGCAGAGCATTTGCTGTGTGGTGCAGTGGAGGGAACAGAGTGGTTACCTGGGGAGATCCAACTCATGGCGGTGTCCTTCCAGCAGAGCTGAGGAATGTGCGGCAAATTCAGGCCACAGGGGGCGCATTTGCTGCGATCTTGGCTGATGGAGCAGTGGTGGCCTGGGGCGGTCCACGATATGGTGGTGACTGCTCTGCCGTTCAGGATCAGCTGAAGAATGTGCAGCAGCTTCAGGCCACGTATTGTGCATTTGCTGCGATCTTGGCTGATGGGTCAGTGCTTGCCTGGGGCAGCCCAGACCATGGTGGAGATTGCTCTGCGGTTCAAGATCAGCTGAGGAATGTACAGCAAATTCAGGCCACGTATGGCGCCTTCGCCGCAATCTTGGCCGATGGATCGGTGATTAGCTGGGGCCAGCCACAATGGGGTGGTGACTGCTCTGCAGTGCAAGACCAGCTCAGGAATGTCAAAGAAATTCAGGCATCAGAAATTGGTTCATTTGCTGCGATCTTGGCGGACAAATCGGTGGTTGCCTGGGGCAATGACCAAGGGGGTGGTGACTGCTCGGCAGTTCAAGATCGGCTCAGGAACGTGCAGCAGATTCAAGCCACAGCAACCGGCGCATTTGCCGCCATTTTGGCTGATGGATCAGTGGTTGCCTGGGGCAATCCAGACTTTGGCGGTGACTGTGCTGAAGTTCAAGATAGGCTCAAAAATGTGCGGCAGATTCAAGCCACAGGTTGGGCATTTGCTGCGATCTTGGCTGATGGGTCAGTGGTGTCCTGGGGCAGCCCAGACCATGGTGGTGATTGCTCTGCGGTTCAAGAACAGCTCAGAAATGTCCAGCATATTCAGGCCGCATCAGTTGGCGCCTTTGCTGCCATCTTGGCTGACAGATCAGTGGTTGCCTGGGGCCGTGCAGGCTGGGGTGGCGACAGCTCTGCAGTTCAAGGTCAGCTTCGGAACGTGCAAGAAATTCAGGCCGCAGCTGGCGCCTTTGCCGCAATCTTGGTCGATGGATCCGTTGTGGCTTGGGGCAATGAACACGAAGGTGGCAACTGTTCCGCAGTTCAAGATCAGCTGAGGAATGTGCAGCAGCTTCATGCCACAGATCAGGCGTTTGCGGCAATCTTGGCCGATGGATCGGTTGTTACCTGGGGCCATCCGGAGAAGGGTGGTGATTGCTCCGCTGTTCAACATCAGCTCGGGTATTTGTAGTTCCTTAGTTTTAGTTCATATTCTCACAGCGCCAGGCGGAGGAAACAAGAAATAAGGTTTAAGTGTGTATTGGATTGCGTAGCAAAAACGAATATCATCTCACATACCCTCTGGAAATTTACGTACCTATGGAAAATCACCACGTTTACAAGGTATATCATGACAAGGTATATCATGACAAATCATCCATGAATGGGTCATTTTCCATAGCTATGCTAAATAACCAGAGGGTATGACTGGTGATATTTCCCCCAATTGCATCCACTTTTCCAATTGCGATCACCAGTTTCTCCGGTTTTCTACTTGGGGGTTCATTCTACTACAGTAAACAGGAAAGTTCACCCCAATGATAAGTGGACTAACCCTACTTACCAGTGGTGCCCCCCAGTTATAAGATGTTATAAGTTTGTTTACAGACATCAGTAAATATAGATATCTACCATACAGCACATACAGTAATCGGAGTTATATATGTTCACCAACTTCGCTCGATCTAAATCCCATTGAATCCTATCAAATCCCATTAAATCACCATTAAATCCCATTAAATCACCATTTTTTTTGCCGGTCGCCAGTCCCAACCATTTCTACCACACGTCAGGAGACCAGGGCCAGGGCCAGCATTCTCGGTGCCAGGTTTCCTCGGTTTCTCGACATCTCGATGGCTTTTGAATGGTGCCCTTGATGGGCCATGGAGTTGGTTACCCTCTGGTTATGACTAACATAGTGATTTATAGTGATTTAATGGGATTTTATAGTGATTTAATGGGATATTAATGGGATATTAATGGGATTTTATAGTGATTTAATGGGATATTAATGGGATATTAATGGGATTTATAGTGATTTTATGGGATTTTATAGTGATTTATAGTGATTTAATGGGATTTTATAGTGATTTAATGGGATTTTATAGTGATTTATAGTGATTTAATGGGATTTTATAGTGATTTATAGTGATTTAATGGGATTTTATAGTGATTTATAGTGATTTAATGGGATTTTATAGTGATTTATAGTGATTTAATGGGGTTTTATAGTGATTTATAGTGATTTAATGGGATTTTATAGTGATTTAATGATTTAATGGGCTTTTATAGTGATTTAATGGGATTTTATAGTGATTTATAGTGATTTAATGGGATTTTATAGTGATTTATAGTGATTTAATGGGATTTTATACTGATTTAATGATTTAATGGGGTTTTATAGTGATTTAATGGGATTTTAATGGGATTTACCCTCTGGTTATGACTAACATAGCCATGGAAGCCATGGCCCATAGAAATAGATGATTTTCCTAGAAAAATACATCCATTTATTTTGGGGATTTTCCATGGCTATGTTAAATAACCAGATGGTAACTAGTTAGTAAATGGATTATCATTGGGATTGTTTGGGGAAAATCACCATGCTATTAATGGATAAATCATGATAAATCCACTATTTCGACTGGGCCATTTTCAATAGTTTTTTGTATGTTTATGTGAGGGTAAGTCGACTTACTGACTTAGCCTTTGGTAAACTCACATAACTATGGAAGCCATGGCCCAGTCGAAATAAATGGTTTACCATGGTTTACCTATTAAAAAAAACACGGCGATTTTCGATCATTGGGATTTAACTGGGGAGTAACAAATCCCCAGTTACTTGGCCCATGCATCGCTCATCCGATGGCCCATCATGGTGGATCTGCTGGAGAATTCATGGTGATTTCATGGGATTGGGCAATGTATGCAATGTATTCTGGTTGGTGGTTTGGAACATGAATGGATGATGTTTCCCATCATTAATTGGGAATGGAATCATCATCCCAACTGACTTTCACTCCATGATTTTTCAGAGGGGTAGGCTCAACCATCAACCATCATTAACCATATAACAACCATCATCATTAACCATTAACAGTATATTAACCACATTTATAGATGATTTACTACTTTGAATCCCCATGGACTTTGGGGATTTCCCATGTTTGCTTCCCGGGTGGTTGTTTCACAACTACTGTAGTAACGGTGTGGTTTGCATTTCAGTTCCATGACGGATCACACCATGATGGTCCGGTCACAAGAAAGGTGATGGCTGTTTATTTTCCCATCACATTGAATAATGGTAAAGAATTGGTGAACACAGACTTACTGTAAGTATGTCATTTACAAATATTTACAATGGAAAAGACAAGTTAGACAAATTTAATCCCCTTTTGGGTGAAACTCTTGAGAAATTGAGAAGGTGTTGCGTCTTTTCTGGTCACAAAGACAGGAAAGAAACGCTACGTAGAATCAGGCATGTTATATAACAAGAAATGAAACTGTAAATCAAATTATGCCTATCAACAACATGTACAAAGATGGACGGATGGATAGATAGACATATATATATATGTACATATATAGATATAGATGATATGTACAGTAGGTAGGTATAGAGATCGGTAGATAGGTATTCGCAAAAAAAAACACATACACGAGTGTTTGTGTGGTTTGGAAGTTGCTTAGCATTAAATTATATAAATCAAAAAAACATCATTTTGATAGAATTTCGATACACAATAAACACACACACACAATTTTTATCCATTTGTCCAAAAACTAACAACGCACACAGAAACTCAAGAAACATGTCCTCAATATGTCCCCGTTCTCCTGTTTGTTTGTCCCCAGGCACCGCTGCAAGGGTGTCTCACCAGCTGAGCGAAGAAGTCGGAAATTGCGGAAAAACATGGTCGAAGTTTGGTGAAAAAGCCATGCAAAGATTGCAAAGTGGGGCCTAGATAGGTAAGTTGGCGCATAACTCCAATAACTATGGTTATACTATGGTTTATGGTACTTACTGCATCTTATTGCTATAGTTAATAGGGTTGATAAACCAATTTATAACTAAGGGCCCCACATTGTGGGATAAGCCATTGAATGGGGACTCTTACTCACCAGGGTCACTAACCAGGTACGATTTGTGGATCGATGCCCAAAGTAAATATCCCTTTTTTCGGGATAAACTTCGCCTGATGCTGAGGAGTTTGCAGTTGTTCAATAATTAGTTCTCAGTATTTTTTTAAAACGATGTTCTGCTGGCAATCAAACATGGCAATGAAAAATCTCCCAATTACAGTAAGTTCGATGATTTTACCATATTTTACCATGTTCATTTGGATTTTGATTTTACTGGTCGATGATATAAGGGGTAATCCTCCATTTACACTGGTTGGTGGTTTCGAACATGGCTTTTATTTTCCATTTCATATATGGGATGTCATCCCAACCCCATTGACTTTCACTCCATCATGTTTCAAGATGCTTAAAACATGTTTTTAGTGAGTTGTCCCCAAAAAAAAATGGTGATTTTCCATATAGTTATGGTAAATCAACTCACTAAAAACACAATATTTTTACCATGGAAAAATCACCATATTTTTACCATGGTGAAATTGCACCACCAACCAGTAAAATGATGATAAACTCCCATTGGAATCCATCTGTCTAGGCGCCTCCATCTCTCCAGGGGATGGTTTCTAAATCTCCCTGAGAGGGACAGCCCCAGTTTGTTTCTTCCAAAATCACCTCAAAAATAGCAGGAAAATGTCATCAATTTAGTGTTGAATGGAATGATTTTTTGTTTCTAAATTGTTTTGGTGGCTGCCATCTAAATTGGAAAAAACATCCAAAGAATATTCCATTAAAGGTGTTTTGGAATGGGGAGAACAGAAAACATGTTTCTAAATTGTAACCGACTGCTGGTGTATTGGAAATGAAATTGAGAAATGAATGCTGTATTGGGAAATTGTCCTTCCAAATTTTTCCTTGTGTATTGTATAGAAATTGAGAAAGACAAAGAAAGCATTTGGGGTATTGGTAATCCCATTTAAGCAACGATTAAGGTGTTCTTATACAATAAGTTACAAAACCTGGATCAGTTCAACACCTTTTCAGGGTCCGCCACATTCTGCCAGAATTCACACACTGGCAGAGCTTGTTTCTGGATGCAGACGACGGGGGTAGAAGGTCCAATGGTGGCATTTTGGCTCCACACTGGAGGTCTAGTAAATTTAGTACTATAGAAGGAAAACGAAGACTGACAATGAATCCAGAAGAACAGATTTGAATAGTATAGTTGATACAAACAGGAAAGCTGATACAAACAGGAAAGCCAACAAATAGAAAGATCCTTTCAATTGTGTTCAATATCATTCAATACCCACGTTCTTACCATGTGGCTAGAAACGCACCATTCATGGCTTTTCTGTGACCCCACAGAGATTGAAATCACCTCCATGTTGCCGTAGACCTGCGGCCATGCCAACATTGCGGCCGCTCAATGCCCCTCGAAAAGTGGGGATTAGTTTAAGGGGACCTGACAGGAACACATTTTCTAAGAAAAATGAATGTTTGCATCCACATGTGTACTGCGCTGCACATTTTGAAGTGATTGTTGTTGTTGCTCTTCTTGTTGATAAAAAAAGAGATGCAGTTCCACTAAAAAAAGGGCACCATATCCATCCATATCCCAACTTATGTAGTTTCTTGCCATAGTTATACCATGTATTACCATAGTTTTAGCATCGTTATACCGTGTTATACCCATCACAATCACCAGCAGCCTGAGGTCCCTCTTGTGGCGCCTCGCTTGGTCGTGGCTGCTACTTCAGCTGGCGGAAGCCCAAAATCAGCTGAATGCCACGACGGTTTGTACATATCCCAGGTGGGATGATTGTACCGAATTGGACGGCGGTAACGGCCCCACGGTTGTGCTGAAACGTCGTTGTGCGGTTGTTTTCCGGGGCTATGGTTGAAGAGATGGAGATGTTACTTTATAAACATGGGAATGTGACATGTGACATGTCACCAGGGAAACGATGGGGTCGTGAGGATTTTTCGTGCAGTCAGATGGTGGTGCTGCAGTTTGGCTAAGTTGGTTTCCACCACAACCTTGTTAGTTGGCGAAGTTGGTGGGTAATCTGGTGTGGATTTCGGGGATAGGACATATATATATATACACACATATTCTATATGTATAGTTATATATATATATACATATTTATAAATATTATATACATATTGTATATATATATATATGAATTATGTATACATATATATACATACATGAAGCTGATATACAATGCTGACTAGTGGTTTGTAACTGTTTAGGCATGGGTGCAGAGGTGATTTTTGGTGGATGATTTCCATCAAACGTGGCAAGGGAAAATCACCCATTTACAGTTAATTTTGCCATCAAAATCTTTGTTCATGGTGGATTTACAATTGCCATGTTGCCGGAGGGTATACGTCCTTGAAATTGCAAGAAAAGGCTTGGAAGGCGATGCTTGCGTTGACAATTTCAGTGTTTATCCAAATCATTTTTTTACAATACACCGGTTTTGCATGGGATAGCCCCATGAATAGCGGAGATGGTGACACCCAGCATATCCTTCGCAACTGGGATTGCTGTCTTGCTGGGATATGCTGGGATGTTATTCCATGTCGATTGACCCGATGTGGTATAGCCTCAATATTATCCTCCGGTAAACGTTTACATAACTATGGAAAATCACCATGCTATCACTGGGTAAATCCACTATTTCGACTGGGCCATTTTCAATAGCTATCATAAATCAGCTATAAATCCCATGAAATCCCCATTTTCCTATGGATAAATCCACTATCTCAATGGCCATTTTCAATAGGTATTTTTGTTAAATAACCAGAGGGTATCCTATAGATTTCCAGAAAAATGGGTGATGAACCCCCACAAAAATAGCTCTTCAAAACCCTGCAGTTATGCATGTAAATACATGGACTTTGTGGCAAGTTGGCTGATATTTTATCGCTTTTTTTTTGTACCGAGAAACCAAGCTATGGTTAAACCCATCTCACCTTTACCACCTGATTTGTATTGCTGAAAAATCCCATTGAAAATCAGAAAAACCTTTGGGTGTAGGAGTATTTTTTTCGAAAAAAAACAGACCAACCAGATCACCACTACTTCAAACCTTCAGTAACTCACCTGATTTTCCCACATTTTTTCAGACAAAACAAACGCAGATCCCGGTGGGAAATGAGTGACATTTCACCTTCCTATTTTGGGGTGTCCTAAAATAGGCCTACCCCCAATCATCCAAGTCATTAGACTATGGCTTAGTATTGAAACAACCATGGTGACTCGGGGTACCCCCATTTTAGGACATTTTAGGTGGTACCTCAAAATGGTTTATAGTGGAAAAACCCAATCTAAAAATGGATGATTTGGAGGTACATAGCTATGGAGAATGGCTGATTTCTAGTTGATTTACATTGATTTTCCATCGGATTTTGTATGTTTACCAGAGGGTAACCTCCCTATTTCAATGGCCATGACTCAGGAACCGATTTATTGGAGGTACCCTACCCTCTATAAGGCCTATTTTTCAGGCCTAGATTTCAGGGAATATCCTTTCAAAATATGATCAAAAAATATGGTACTAAGTTAGTACCTCCATTTTAGGATCCATCACCATTCTGGGTAAATTATCATATTTCAAACTTCAGGTAGTAACCTCCCAAACTTTAGTCAAAACTTAGCCCCCAAACGTCACTGAAACGTCACTGGGCTGTTTTCAATAGCTATCATAAATCAGCTATAAATCCCCATGGAAATCCCCATTTTCCTTTGGATAAACCCACTATTTCTATAGCCGTCAGACCCTGTGACACTTTCCTGTCGGACGACCTGCCTTGTCTGACCTTGGAATATGCGCGGGCTCGGGCGCCTGGGGGATGATGGCAGGGATGATGGCAGGGCCGGGGAAACCATAGGAAAATGGGTACTTTATGCCAGAAAAATGGGGATTGAACATGGGATTTATCGCTGATTTATGATGGCTAAATATGGCTAACTTGACATATATCTTGTAATATGTTGCTTTAACCTTGGGATTTAATGATACCTAAGTTGATTCATAGGGATTTATAGCAGATGTATGGCATTTTCCATGGGATTTAACTATGCCTTCTTGGGGGTGCAGGCCAGGGGGTGGTTTCGATGGGTATAACTATGGTCATAACTACATAAGTAGTGGTACTCATTGTGGCATTCCACAAGATGGGATATCAATGGGAATTTCAGGATCCTAAAGTGAAGGTACTGTACCATATAAGTCCATATTTTGTGGTGATATTCACTTACATAGGCCTTATATAGGCCTTATATATGGTAGGTACCTCCATTTTAGGATCCTGAAATTCCCATTGAGGATATCGTTATACCATATTATGTGCACATATATTGTATATACATATATATATACCGCTACTTGCGTGCTGTAGGGGTATTACTATGGGATTCTAACCTCCATAAGTTGGGATATGGGGCCCCTACAACAGTTGTTGAACTGTAACCAACAAAACTTAGTGGAGCTGCAACCCCTATTTGGTGGTTTACACATGGTGATTAAACGCCACACATATGGTGATTTAATGGGATTTATATATATATATATATACTGGGATATACTGGAGATAAAATGAACATATAACACATTATAAAACCACCAATTGGGTGAAACCATGGAGGTCTCAATTTTCGACATTTTTTCGACTGGATAAACGGGAGAAATCATGGAAAAAAATGTGGAAAATGTAAGATGTCTGGGTTACCCTCTGGTAATTTGTGGCAGTTCGCTATTGATAGCATGATTTTCCCAGTCGTTTTTTTGGTATGTTTACCAGGCCGGGTAGTTCACAGAGAACCAACTGCACCAAGCTTGCTGGGATGAGCCATGGCAGAGTTCCTAGCCATTCCCGCTACAGTTTTTTCAGCCAAAAACTTGGGATTACTCTCTGGTAAACAAAAACAGTTTGCGAGATAGAAAATGGCCATTGAAATAGTTGATTTACCCATTAGACATGGTGATTTTCCATAGTGTTTTGTATGTTTACCAGAGGGTAAATCCCATTAAATCCCAGTAAATCACCATTTTTCTTGGTGAAATCTCATTAAATCCCACTTATCCCACTTATAACCAGGGATATAACCTACTTAGTGGGATGAGCCACCAAGTAGCCCGGAATGACTCTTGACCAATATGGCTATCGCCTGGTGAAGGAATTCCTGGCATTTGTTTGTCATCCTGAAGTAGATAGAACTTGGGGTTGTCAAACATATTTCCGTTTCAGTGAGTTCCTTTTTGAACTTTCCATATTCGATCTACTGGAGGATGACTGTTTACATGTATATATATATACATATGGAGGTTGGATGATAAGTTGGCAGGTGCTATGTGCATTTTGTGTGGAGGTTGGATGGCAGATAAAATGTAAGATAAAATGCCAGGGCTTGCAACCTGCATCCCCTTTGGTTGGACTTGCAATTTGGGTGCTGGCAACCTGCCAGGAGAAGCTATTTTTATTGGAGCATCTATGCTCTAGATGCTGGAGTCTATATATTATATATATATATATTTTTTAACTGGTGCTGGCAACCTGCCTCTGTATTTTTTGGTGCGACTTGGCTGGCAGATCGATGTTTTTTGTTTGCGACGCGGTTTTTCACGATGTTTTTGTTTTCGACTCGGCGGAATGTCAGAATGTCAGATTTTGCATGTGGGTCAACCTGGCAGGTGCAGTGCTATGTGCATTTTTCGTGGAGGATGCCAGATAAAACGGATAAGGAGGAGCTAGTTAATGGATAGGTAATGGGATAGCCCAAGGGGATCCATGGAGTTAAGGATTTGCAAAACGGAAACTTTTCGTGGACAGCTCAAACAAATGGAATGCAACGCAGGTGATCTCTGACGAGAAACGATACAGGGTCAACTCGGCAGTCGGCCTTTTTTCGCGGGCTATCTATATGAAAAAGGATAAAACCATAAGAACCAGTACTGCACCAGTCGTAACATCTCACATCTTGGAATTTATCCTCCGAAGGGGTTCCAATATAGTCTGCACGTCTCCCTTATCATTTGCCTTCGGCGCGCTTTTTGAAGTTTTTTAGAGACGTTCTACTTGCAACAGTTTTCAGGGTTCAATGATTTTGAAGCCGAGAAACATGAGTATGACACCGTATTGAAAGTTTGCAGGAATGAAATAAGGCGAGCTGATGACGATGGACGCCCCCTCGTACGCGCCCCTGACGAGGGGCAGCGTAGCGAAGTGTGGATGATGCGGGAGGCGGTCTGGGGAGTGCTTGCAATTCAACAATGCCGCCCAGGCGTGCCAAGGTCTGAGCGTGGTTCGTGAAGCGCAGGCCCAAGGGGTCTGCGCTTCAGAGCTTGTCCCCGGCCACCTCCCAAACGAGGAGGTGGAAGCTCGTCACGGGCGACTATACGGGCACGCCAAGAAAGTCGTGCACCGAGCCCGAACCGCGAGGCCAGGGGTCAAGCTGGCAAGTGCTATGCAAATTTTGTGTGGAGATGCTAAGTTATCAGCTGTAGCCAGAGTGTCCAGCAAGGTAATGTCCACCTCTGATTTATAAATAGGGGGACCCTCCCCCCCTCTTTTACCCTAAATAAACTTAAAGCCACCATCAAACTTGTTTGTATGTAAAGGTTTTTAATTACCACAATTGAAAGCGAACACATAAAATGCAATTTCAAAAAAAAGGAACCCAGCAATTGTTTTAGTATTGATTTAGAGTATTGATCTAGTATCATGTCATGGATTTAGTATTGATTTAGTATTCATGTCATGGATTTAGAATTGATCTAGTACTCATGTCATGGATTTAGTATTGATTTAGGAGTCATGTCATGGATTTAGTATTGATTTAGTATCCATGTCATGGATTTAGTATTGATTTAGTATTCATGTCATGGATTTAGTATTGATTTAGTATTGATTTAATATTCATTTCTTGATCAGCGGGAGGGGGGAACTCAGTAGCTTTATTCAGGGTCAAACTCTAATTGGTGCTAAGGCACCTCATGGGGGGTACCCTTGATGAGTTGATTTGGAGTTGATTTTGGATAATTTTGAATAAAGGTTTTGAATAGAAA